>Ga0075464_10000050_pt1 | contig 41561 bp, 43 predicted proteins | sample DEB19_08_DNA_5_FD_75068 | JGI IMG/M metagenome (GOLD analysis project Ga0075464, IMG submission 75068) | Aqueous microbial communities from the Delaware River and Bay under freshwater to marine salinity gradient to study organic matter... | ecosystem: Environmental > Aquatic > Marine > Coastal ...
AGGAAGTGCCTTCAAATTTCTGCTTAGCTTCTTCCATATTGACGATGGGTTTCCACTTAAGCAGTGCTTTTCCGTTAACAAACATGAGGTTATCTTTCTTAGGAGGGAATGAGGTACACGTTTCCGTAAATATTGGGTGGGATGTGTACGTTCTTTTCAGGGACCAACCAAATGGTTTCCCAAGTTGGTTGAGGGGGGATTGTCACTTCGAGGTCTGTAAAGATAACAAGTGCTTCAGGATCTAGGATTTCTGTCCTTCGGTAGACATCCGTAAGATTTGTCCCACCTCCAGCCTTGATCTGAATCTCTCCGTACTTGTCTTTGTCTGTGAAGGTTTTTTCGAGCACAATGCGAGTATCGAAAAACAGGACTGTGAGCTTTTCAGGGTTTAAAAGCTCTTTGATCGTCCGTACTGAGTCATGAAACTGTTGTCTCATCTTCGGTGTAATGGAACCCGAGACATCCAGTGCATAAACCAGATGGGTGAGCCTGTTCAAGTGGCCACGTTTGGGATACCGACCTGGAAGGATAAGTTTCTGTCCCTTCATTCCATGGGATCGTCTGTTAGGACGCATGAATGTACGGTTTCCTCCACTGAGTGGGTCAGTGAGGTAGTCTTTGAAAATCTCCTTGTAGGTTGAGCCAATGATAAGAACTTGGGTCTTTGTCATGTCGAGCAAGATTCCAGCATAACCTGGGGCAGTACCTGCTTGTTTCCCCATGGTTTCCACGTCTTTATCAGCTTGGGCTTTTTGCTGATCAAGGCTTGTACCGTTTCCAATCTGGTCTAAAGCATCTTGGATATGGTCAAGAATGGTTTCTCTGGACACATGGTTTGGGTTAGGAACTTGAGGTTGTTCCTCACGTTTTTCCCAGATGATGTCGTAGATCTCATCCGAGGACATGCCTCTGTACTTCGGATCTTTGTAGGGATTAGTCCCTTCAAAAGTAAACCCATTGTCTTCCAAATCGTTGTTGATCACATGGTCCTGAGCTATGTTACTTATCACAGGATCCATGTTTACGCTTCGTTCAAGGTGCTTCAAGATCAAGTGCCAAACTTCATGTGCAAGCACAGTTTTCTGAGATTCCTCTGGGATACTGTTGTAGAAGTCTGGATTGAAGAAGATAAACCCATGACCAGCACAGGCAGTTTTGATCCTGGTGGACCAGAAAAACTCGATGTTGACGATGTATCGAGCTAGACCAACAAACCGAGGATCAGTCTGAATGATGTTGTCTACCACCGCTTTCAAGGTGGTAGCTCTCCATACAGTTGGAGTATCTGAGGCTGGAGTTTGGTTAGTGTCCATATTCAGGTGCTCCTTGCACACCCTTTCCTTTGAAAGGATTATTGAAGTTGGCAAACGCAGGGTCAGCCCCATTAACTGGATCGGTTGAATCAGGCACAGCTTTAGCTGGATCCAGCAGCTGTACTTTCAGACGCTTCTTGATGTCATCAATGAGACGACGATCACTTGCAGTGTCACCGATTTTCTCAGCAATAATCTGAGCGAATAGTCCTGCATGTTCTCTATCCATCCGGTTCATGTACTGAAGGATGGCATCCCGAGATTGTTCTTGAGTGTCGATAAAGTGTTCTGCAAGATCAGCAGTCAGCTTTGCTTTGCCGATGGTTGAGCCAGGGATCCGAGCTGAACCAGGAGACTGAGCTACTTCCCATGGGTAAGGCAGGGAGATCGACTCGTCATAGTGCTCTTGGAAGCTCTTGGCAGCAGTCGTACCAACAGCTGCATTGATGATGAACTGGATCTCTGGGCTGATGATAGCTCCATCAATTGAAGGTGCTCCTCCTACAGGGAGACCAGCTGGATCCTTGCGAGTGATCTTCTTGGATTGGCTGAGCTTCTCATGGAGATGTACAGCTTTGAAGACCTTGGCCCAACCACGAGGTGTAGGATAGGTCTCAAGCTCCTCACGTTTGCTGTGATCAATTGTGGTGTGAAGAAGATCCGGGTACTTGGTGATGAAATCAACTACTGGTTCTGCCGAATTGACCTTGGGCTGACATGCCCAACGAATCCAGTCTTTGGCGTTAGTCACCATCTCGAATGGAAGCATCCGAGTGATCAGAGTATCGGGCAAAGCTCGTGCGATAGCAGAGTCTGTGGACCTGTTACCAGCTGCCACGATAAGAGCTTTAGGGTGGACTTTCTTACCACCTACAGTGTGACCCAGCAGCAAGCTGTAGATAGCTGCCATGATCTCTTCAGAGCTGGATGACAGCTCATCCAGGAAGATCAACCAACCGTCATAACCATCTGGCACTTTATCAGTGGCCATAGGGAAGGTGTCGAAAGGATTGTACTCAGCTTTGCCAGTCTTTTCATTGAGGCTGGGAAGACCAGTAAGATCTTCGGGAAGTTTCTGGCTCAGACGGATGTCGAGCAACATCAGATTAAAGTCGTCAGCAACCTGAGCAACAATGTCTGATTTTCCAATCCCTGGGGCACCAGAAATGTATGGAATTTCCTTAATTCGCAGAGCATTAGTGATGAACTCAGTGGCTTGCGATGGAGTAAGGGCCTTCATGGTAATCTCCTATTGAAATATCCAGTTCGAAAGAACCAAACAGAAAAAGTTAATCTGGCATCGGCCTAAGTCGAAAGCCTTCTGAGACTTTGCCGTCTTTGAGAAAGACAGCAGCTGCCATTGCTGGTTTGGGATTGTTGGATGAACCTAACATAATTAGGCTATCCCAATTCTCTGGAAGAGTTTCACCGTGGTAGATGATTTTGTTGTTGTCATCATACAAATAATATCGTTCAATCATTGAGTTACCCTAGTGTGTTTGAAAAAAGAATGGCCTACCCCTAAGCGGGGTAGGCCGATTGATTAGGCTAACATGTAATTAGCCTCAAGGATCGTATTACGGGAGATCTTCCCATACTTCTTGATCTTGATCCTCTTGTTGGCAACCTGACATGCCATTGAGGTGAGGATGGTGGAGTCATTGATGTCAGCCATGATGGTATTGTACTGACGACGCAGATCATTCCCGTAGTTAGGATGACAGCGGAAGCAGTCATGGTTTGAAACCAATTGGAATGGTTTCTTGGGAAGGGTTGCAATCAAAGCTTTGATTACATCATGGTCAACCAAACCAATGGTATCATCAAAGAGGTAATCAAGGATCCTGACAGACAGGAATCCTGTCTCTTGGTAGTGGCCCCATAGTTCTTGTACTCTTGGTGCAGATTGGAATGTGATTCCTTTTACTGGGTACTTCATTGCATGTTCTACACGAGCAATGGTCTGGGGATTGTACATGCAGCGGCGATACATCTCACGTACCACCATACCATCAATGGAGTGGATGAGGTTAGGTCCTAGTCCCTTGTGGAACTCAGGCCGACCATCGATTTTCTTGGGTACAGCATGGTCCTTGTCCATGAAGGTGAATGGGACTAAGACCTTCGTCTTGGTTTCGATACAAGCATGGAAGTTGTCAGGCAAGACCCAAGTGTAGGTGGATCCAGAGATCTTGTGCCACAGCTCTTGGAGTCCAAGGTTGAGATCCCATGCACCAGGAGCCATGGTCTCCATGGTTTCATAGAAGAGATCTACGTTACCAACGAAGGTCTTCTCAGGGGTCGAGGTAGAGCCATAGAGCGAGGTCATGATTGCATTCTTGACCTGTTTACGGGTTAACTTGTCACCAAGCTCCATGGATTCGTAGATCGTGGTGTATGAGTCCACACACTGGTCAGACACACCTCCACAGAGGTCGAAGCTCTTGGGGCAGGATACCAGCAAGGAGAGGATCTGTAACATTTATCTTCGTTTTGATTTGTTAAATCAAAACCGTCTTAAAGATTACCAAAAGTCCATCCTTTGAGGGGAAGTGTTTTGGCTTCTTTATGTTCATTTGTGTAATGAAAACGATGACCAAGCTGCCTAGGTGTGACACCTAATTTAGCACCATAATCTTGTTTTGATTCACTATGAACCTCAACTCTTACATCTTCTGGTGTAATGTAATACCAAGGATTGAAGCCATTATTTGTTGAACCAGAAAGCCCTTTAGCAGGGTTTTTAATTCCACGAATTTTGTCTCCAGCAGACTTATCACCAGCCTTTTGAGCTGGTGTTCTTCCATCACCGGAATACTTTTGTCCGTATAAGACTCTAGATCTTCCTTTTTGGGTTTTGGAAATTTCTGCTTTATGTTCTTCAGTCAAAGACGATCCATGTTTATCATGGGTTTTTAGTCTTTGATTGTAGAATTCCCCAGAATCAACCGCATCGTATTCTTTGATGAGTTGTATCTCTAAGTCTACAGCTTCTTGACGATTATCAAACACTTGCACAATCTTCTTTTTGCAAGTTTGATTTGTTCTTCCCTTAGGAAGACCAGATCCTGAACCAAGATAACAAGTATCTAAGTCTGGTTTGATATTCGTAGAATGCAGTCCGATGTATTTCATTCCATCTGTAAACTGCAATGTGTAGACATAGTGGTATTGCATTTGAGTTCTCCTTGTCATCTGACTTACAGATTGTAACACGGAGGATGAGAGACTGCTATACCTTTCGGCATAGATGAGACTATATCTTCAACCTTTTACAAAGGTTGTTCCGCATTTCGGATCACTTGACCCTACTCCCGAAGGATAGTCGTTGAACCTTCTTCCTATAAGGAAGCTTGGCTGCTGATTGCCCAATTCTGTTCATTGTCAAACCGTGGCTTTGCTTTACAGCTCGCAGTGGTTGAACAGACTCTAAGGGGTTTCCAGCAATTAACGGAATGTTCGATGACCGTTACCGATCAAAGGGGCATACATTTACCCGAAGAACAAGCATCCAGTGAGACCATGTACCCAGTGGCCTCACCCCTCTGTGTGGCTTCCAGGGCCAGTACAGCAGCTCGCAGGCCGATAGGGTTAGATGCTTGCTTGTAGGTCTTGGAGTTCTTGAGATCGAGGGTAGCAAAGTGGGTGAGTCTGTCCTTCCAGATTGCTTTCTCAAAGGCTTTGTCATGCTTGCAGGCGATTTCAGCTTGAAGGTACTGGAGGCCAGTGAGCTTCTCGAACATTTGTTTGTTCCTTAGGAGAATGCGATGAGGTTGACTCGTTTTACACGAGCAATTGCACAAATCTTTTTGAGTCGATTTGTGTAGTTAGTGCTAGGAGCCTTGTCCAAAGCTGATTCAAGAACCTTAATGGGCATTTGTCCGGGGACTTTATCCATCCAAAGACCCATTTTCATAGTGTCTACTAATGAGTAGAAGTTTCCATTAGCGATATTGAGAGTGGATTCGTTATCCCAATTGTCGGCGTGACAAATACACTTATGCTCATCTAGATAAGCTGGATAGATGTTAACGCTCATAATACATACTCCAAATCATAATCGTCATAGAAGTCAGAGAGGATGTCATCGTAAAGTTGATCATCCAAATCCATGTCTTGGATGTAATCCTCCATGTAGTAATTGCTGATGTATTCACTCAGCAACTGACGTTGTTCTTCACGATCCATCTTATCAAATAGATCTTGAGTAGGATCATAGATGTCCAAGTCATCTTGGACACTTTTCATGTAATCAAACAGCGCCTCAGCAATAGTGGTTTTTGCATTACGACGCTGAAGACGACGATTGGATTTCTTGATCGTCTTACGACGAGCAGTCCCAACTTCGTCGGTCCAATAGTTTTCAACACACTTGATCTTGAGAGCGGTGTGCTGGTGTCCACCGGGACGATCACGGTTGTAGTGCTCAATGGTATCCAGATCAGCGCGCTGCCAACCCATGTTTTTGCAGCCAGCAATTACATTGATGAGATCTTCAAGTGCCCACTTGAGACGTCTGTTCTGACGGGCTTTCTGCATTGTAGTAATTCCCCTAATGAAGCAATTGAGTGGAATGGTAGATCCAGGGTTTTCCTTTTTCAGTGTGTGGATTGCCATTCTGAACAAGCCAAGGAACTGAGACTCCAACAAGCCTTGGTTCTTCTTCGGTGTGTTTGGGGTGAGAGAAGATTACGATTACTCGACTGACTGCATCCGTCATTTTCTTATCCTTGATTGGAAAGTGGTTTGCCTTCTTTAATCCATGTTTGATTAGAGTATTTCACCAATCCAATAAATTTGCAGTCTTTCTCACATGGTTCTTTTGTAACCATGATTTGACCATTTAACATGATGGTTACACCGTTGGTAAGAAGTTCGCTCATTTCCGTTTCGCCTTTTTCTTGGCCCTACGAGCTACACGATTGGCTTGATTTGGTGTGGATTCAACAGAGTCCATTTTTCTGTAAGGATGGTCTTTCGGAATCCATAACTCATCAGGCTTGATGTGATGGCACTCATCTATGATCACAAGATCTGGACGATCACCAGTATAACGAACAGAGTGTTGAGTTTTAATTGGGTACTTGCTCAAGATCTCATGGATGATGCTTCTTGAGTACGGATCATGACGGATTGGTGTTCTGTCTGCCATGTCAAAGTCAGAGTACATCTCATCATAGCTTAGACCATCTCTGGTTAAGCGATCAGTCTTTGGTTTGAGGAGTGTTCCTGCTTTGAGTTCAGCTTTGACCTCCTCAGAGATCCTTTGGAGTCGTGCTTTGCACTCCTCCAAGGTCTCTTCGTCGTAAGGATTATCATTCATTAGTTGGTCCACAGAATTGAGTGACTCGGGTTGCTGGGGCGTTGTTGTCCACATAGTCCTCAGTGATGACCATGCAGGTATCATGCTTGAATCGTTCACGTTCAGTGGAATTGATTATGATAGTTATGAACCAAATTATGATTGAGATGAAGCAGGATCCAATTAGGATCCATGCTCCAGTCATGATGAAAGCATCAGATTGCTCCTTATTCATACTCCATCCTCCATATGCTCACAGCGTTCCACATGCTTGTCACATCCAGAGCAGAATACTGTTGTGGGTTTTTCTTCCTGTTCAGCAGTCAGACAGAATAAGCCAACAGTTGCCCATTCACCACGTTCATAGTTTCCCCAGGTTTCGTTACTGAGGAACATGGCCTTCGAGGCGGGTGGAAACCACTCCTGCCACTGTTGATTCCTGAACACCCATTTCTTTGTCACTTGGTTTCTCCTTAGAGATTTGAGTTGGAAGGTATTTGGAGACCTGTAGAGCTTGCCATTGCACCTCGGCCTCAGATTTGGATTTGCCCCACTCATGGGACATCTCATCGTAGTCACGCCAAAGACCAGTTCCGGGTTTGCTCCCAGCATCTGGAATTTTGATCCAACGTTTGGTGTTACTCGTTGTCATCATCAGCTCCAATGTTTCCGTTTGAAAAATGTTCAGAGTATTGCATCAGTAATCCAAGTCCTAGAATGGTCAGGATTCCAAGAATAGCGATGATAGGGTGGACTGAAGCTCCGATACTATCTGGAGGGAACATGGAATAGTTCCTTGTATTGTCGCTCAAGCATGAGGCGACGGTTTTTGTGATGATCGTACATGGTGTAGTTGTGACGCTTTTGGTGGAATTCCTCCCAACCACCTTCATCTGCGATTTCTAGTCCGAGTTCACGACGATCTACTTTCTTAGTTTCCATCCAATGTTTTGCCACCATAGGTTAGTGAGTTTCTGTTTGATGAATCTGAACAACTCAATCTCATCTTTGAGAGACTCATAGTCGTATTCAACATCATCGTCAGTCATCCACCCATCCCCACGAGTCCAGACAACAGTCAGTTTCTCGATGGTATAGGTGTGACCTTCTTTGAATTGTTCGATGTCGAAACCCAACATCTCTTTGATCAGATAGTCATAGCCAACAGTTTCATTTGCTCCACCGGCACATCCGTCAGAGTCTTCGATTTCAATCTCGAATACTCCAGGGATGTTCTGTTCAACAAAGAACTTGATGAAGCCTTCACCACTCCAATAGTGGTGTTCGTCTTCTTCAGAAGGCTCAAATTCAAAATCCCATTCTCCAAGGAGAAATTGTCCACTCATTGCACCAGTTCCTTGTTTGCGAGTTGTAAACAGCTTTTACGATAGTCATCACCTTGAGTAGAGACGTGGTAGCCAGAGGCGTAGACACGGCCTCTACGGTCGTATCTGTGAGTGAGGTAGATCTCATCACTGAGACCATCCACGGTAGCCATTACCTCCAGGGATTGGGTGTAGAAGGTATTGGCTTGACGTACTCGCTTTTGGAACTCTTCGAAATCCTCTCCGATAGCTCGGACAGGTTTTATGAACTGAGCTTCTACAGAATTGATAACTTCAAAGTCCATAACGAGTGCTACGGAATTTGCACGATTCAGGTGATCAAGGCACATGTCCTTGTCATCGAAGTACTCAGAGCCATTCAACACCACAGGTGTGTGGATAGTCAGGTATCCTGAGTCATGGTTATTCTTCACAGGCAGAGGCTTTGTGACCATGGGCAGAGGATACTGGTACAAATCCAGCATGGCTTTGATGTCATCAGAGACATCGTATTTGACCATGAAGCGTTCAGCTTCAGGATCGTAATCGAGGTAGTCTTGCAGGACCAGGATCAGCAGCTTATCAGCTACGATCTGAGGCTCACCATATTTGGGTGAGAGGATCCCAACCATCGTTGCTGGGTCAGCTTGTCGATGTAGATAGATCTGAACCAGGGCTTCAGTTGCCATGGCTGGAGGCACTCCAAGATCTTCCATTATCGTGGGACTGACAATGGTAGCAAATTCTTCCCTGAGTACTGGAAGCAGTTGGTACTTGGAGAACAGGGTTTCCAGATCCTTCTGGGTTTCTTTGGTTGGCTGTTTCATCACATGGTTTCCTCATGGAGGGTATTTTGCTGCATATCCAAGACAGCGTATTCTTCTACGTTGTCATAGGATGAGAGGGAAACTTGTTTCCACTCGGTGACTGTATCTCCAGCGTAGCCGGATTTGTGGAAATGAGATTTCACCTCATCCAGGTCTTTGGCTTCAACTACAGCTTGGTATCTGACAGTTGCATCACGAGCCACTTCGACAATGAATTTAGGCACGATAGACTCCAGTATAAATCCAGCCAAAACCACCATGGTTTTGAATTATTAGGTTCACGTTGTTGGTTTTCTGAGTTGATCGCCAAAACTCGCGCAGCGAGGGCAATTTACTAGGTGATCAGAAGTCTATTTCCAGGACAAATATCTATCTCATTAAAAGCCTCTGGCCTCAACTACCCAGAAGGATAGTTGAGACCAGAGTTGTAGGATCAGCCGCCGAACAGCGCCTTCTCCAGATCGGCAGTTTCCTCCTTGGCAGGAGCAACCTCCGACTCTTCCTGACGACGATAGAGGACAACCTCAAGGTTGATCGGGATGGAATCGCCTTCAGCCATCCCAGCACACTTGCTCTGGATGATGGTGATCAGACGGTTCATCAGCGATGCCTGAGCAGCGAAGTCCGGGTCCATGGACTCGTAGATCTTGCGCGGCTTCAGATCGCTGACAGCGACGCCACGAGGCAGACGGACGAAGGTGGTCTCTTCGCCTTCGGTGCCCATCTGGACACCAAGGTTCAGCCAGAAGCCGTCGAACTCGTTGGTTTCCTCAACGGTACGCGATGCTGCACGAGTTGCGGTGGCTTTCTTCGAGACGGTGGTAACAATCGACATGGTTTGATCCTTTCACGGAGATCAAGGGAGTAACGGCATGATTGCCTTAAGGTGCGCAGCACCCTCTTGGGAGCTACGGGTAAACCCACTCCGCCCTTCGGGCTTCGTGAGGTAGGTGAGAGTCCAAAACAACAGGTATTTTGGACCCCCAGAGAGAACGAGTCAGAGATCTTTGTAGACGTAACCGGGATTAAGTGACTCCCAGTGATCAAGGGCGATACCTTCAAGATCAACGTCAGACTTGTCTTGTACATGAGCTTCACGGAAGTTGGTGATAGCCTCTTTGTCGAAGTCGCTGAGGTAGTCACCTGTGCCATCCATGATGGCAATAAGCCTAGCAGCCAACATCTTGGTAAACTCAAGTTCAACCTCGATGGTGGTTTTCTTGGTGAGCTGGAATTTAAGAGCAGTCATTGGCTTATCCTTCGATTGGCACATATGTGCGGAAGATTGGATCCCAGACATAGAGTCTGGGACCGAGAGGTTGACCGTTGGTGTTCATCAACCCTTACCAGTCGGCAAGAGGTTGGATGACATGACGATAGGTGATCCCATCAGGGTTCATGCGAACAACGATGGTCTCAACATATTGGTCTCCACAGCTGGAGACACGACGAACTTGGATTGCCTTAAGCATCGGCTCTTTCCTTGGTTTTCAGGGTGAAGGTTTTTCAGATCGAGCTGTAGATCAGCGTCAATATGAGGGTGAGGGTGAGGTCGTACATCAGAGGTCTGATGGACCGGATGAGCAGCCATTGAGGCGCACCAGCGTAGTGGTCGTCATAGGCTTGGATCAGCTGCATGATGCAGGACATCGCAGCTATGAGCGAATAGATCGCTACCCACCAGTTGAGTGGTGAGTTGGGGAAGTTGGTGTGACCGTAGTCACAGACTATCGCTAGGATAGCGAATAGAGTAATCATGGTAGACCTCTCCGATCCTAGGGATCTATCTATCTGGGTTCTTCTTTGGAGTACCCTTGTGGGATACTCCAAGTTGTCATGCGAAGAGCTTGACGGATTCTTCGAACAGGGCTTTCAGATCCGCGTCTGCATCAAGTTCTTTCTTGATAAGCAGCGAGTCTCGCGCAATGTCCATGGCAGCATTGTTCTTTCCGGTTTCCCGGAGAACTACTGCCTTATTGTCAATCATGGTGGTGCCCATGGTGACGACTTCTTGCGTGGCGATTGCCACTTTACCCACAGTATCAAGCGAAGCCTGAACTGCACGGCTGAGGGATGAGAACATGCTCATGGTGTGTAGCTCCAGTATATGAGGGGCATCAGTGCCAAGAGATGCGCAGCATCATACAGGGAGGTGTACGTGGTAAGTTGAGGAGTGTACCCTTGGGTAGGACACACCAGTGGGGGGCATGATGTGTACCTGTCAGAAAAGACGGGGGGGTCACTTTGGTAGAGGACCCCAGGTGTACAGGGAGGGGAGGACCTCTCGACACATATGATGATTTTCCTATAAAAAATTATGAAAATTTGGCCCTTAAGCGCGGCTATCTCTATGAAATATTAGTATTTTATCTCTCCCTGGATACCCGAAGAGAGTGAAATTAGGACGAGTAAGTGGGACGTAGGGCGTAGCCCGAAGTCCTACTTGTGAGGAGTAATTTCACGATCTGAGGGGGTAAGATTACTTGGCTGTGTCAAACCAAGTCTTCTGGAATGCTTCAGATGTGTGAGTCCAGCAGGTAACTGATCTCTTGGGGCCGAAGTATCTCTCACCACAGGTGGAACAAGTACACATGTAATTGTTGACTAGGGGCCAGTCACCTGGGTTGAGAATCGGAGTATTCATAAAGGTATTCCCTGGATTATCGAGGAGTTCTTTCCCTAGAAAGGACGACGAGTGCAAGCCCTTTTGTAGAGGGGCGAAGCATTTAATCCCCTTAGAGAACCGGGGGCCTGGCCCCCTTGGTTCGAGAACAGACCTGTAGCAAGCATGTCCCTTAGCCGGGTTTCGGCCTACCTACGTCCTAGGATTTCCGAGGTTATCTTGTCAAGTTTTGAAATCAGAACAAAATTCCTACTTTGAGAACCAAGAAGGAAAACGTTCCCATTGGTGTACAACTTCCGGGTAATGTAATAGGAAGGTGTTCTGGTTTGGGACTAAAAAGGGTATATCTTCCCTTAATTCATGGAGAATAGTCCCATTGACGTAAGGTTATATGCTGAGCTACCGAAGAGGCTCTGGATAATTCAAAACAGGTAAGGGAACAGCACATGAAGCTCGATCTGAACTCTCTGTCACTGAAGGAACTGAAGGATCTTCAAGTCTCAGTGCAGAAAGCGATTGTAAATTTCGAAGAACATAAGCGTAGAGAGGCCCTGGCTGCACTGGAAGCCGTGGCTCGGGAGAATGGCTTCAGCCTTGGAGAACTGGTGGGTGGCGGGTTTCCCCGTGGCTCAAAAGCCAAGAACGAGGTACGAACACCGATTGCTCCGAAGTATGTCAACCCACATAACAAAGCTGACACTTGGTCAGGACGAGGCCGAAAGCCTATGTGGTTCCAAGCTGCCCTAGACGCAGGCAAGTCAGCTGATGATATGCTGATCGCTGGATGACATCGGGTATGGGGGTTTGGTCTGCCTAGAGGGACTCGAACCCCCAACCTCGGAATTAGAAGTTCCTTGCTCTATCCAGTTGAGCTATAGGCAGATAGTCCTGGATGTTCAGCACACATGCTGCGTTCATCGAGACGATAGCTCTCAGAGCCTGCGGGACGGATCCCTTCATTTCTCGATCTATGCCGCTGATGGGTTTCCCCACGAGCCATCCAAGGTAGTTTGGTAGTGGATGGTGGGCTTGAACCACCGACCTACGCCTTATCAGGGCGTTGCTCTACCGACTGAGCTAATCCACTAGAGTAGTATTGGTGCCGCTAGTAAGATTTGAACTTACGACATCCTGCTTACAAGGCAGACGCTCTACCATCTGAGCTATAGCGGCACGTATTGAATGAATTGGTCTCCCCGGCAGGATTTGAACCTGCGATTTCTAGTACCCAAAACTAGCGACCTACCAGACTGGCCTACAGGGAGAGATGGTTATTGGGTTGGACCTGTTCTGATCCAATTGACTACAGCAAAGACAGTATCTTTGATCATGATATTGTATTTGACGGGGAGGAAAACTCCTACAACCAGTCCAATAATCAGATAAAACATAACACCTCTCCTCGAATAAGTTGGCGGAAGAAGTAGGATTCGAACCCACGGAACGCTCATCACGTCCTTCAGTTTTCAATACTGCTGCCTTAAGCCGCTCGGCCATTCTTCCGTCTTGGTTCATTAGAACAGAAAAAGCCCCCAAGCAAGGGGGCTAATTCCGAGATAGGAGTCACCTCCTTTCGTATTACGGCATTCCAATGTTATGCCACAGAAAGGAATCCTGATTCAATAGCTGAAAGGTCAGACGATACCCACGGAAGAGAAGTCGCGGGATTAAGCTGATAGTCAGTCAGATTGTACTCAAGTGCATTACCCAATGGGATGTCAGCACTATCGTAATCAACACCAGAGAGACGAACAGTGTGTTTCATCTTGGTTGGTGAGTTCTGGCCCCGTGTAGTCATTGATGCAGCTACAAAGTTGGAGATGTTCGCAGCTCCAACATAGGGAGACAGCACCATGGTTTGCCTTGCCCCAGCTTCAATCGTAGTCATGCCTGAAGTAGTATCATCATCAGCCAGAGTAGCCAGTGAACCATCCCATTCAGAGTGGGCACCTGTTCCAGCTGGGCGAAGCAGGTTCATTCGAGCATTGCGGGTATCTGTATCAGAGACCAGGATCTCTGAAAAATGTTGAGCAGCTGCAAGACTGGAAGTGAATGCTGGCCCGAGGATGAAACGATTTGGAGCTGTAAGTACATTAGGGTTGGTTCCAAATGAGACTTCACCAACTGGAGCACCATTGAAGAAAATCTCAGCTTTGATCAGCAAAGTGTTCACAGTGATCTTGATGTCCACTCCGTTGTTCTTGTTCTCAATCATTGGAAGGGTATTGTTGATCACAATACTGGTTGTTCCATTGTAGAGGGTGGATGTAGTTTCAATCAGTTGCGTGCCTGATTTCTTCATCATCTTGAAGAGAAGATTGTTCGCAGCATCAAAACACTCGAACATGATCCCAGAACTTCCGCTTGGAATGTTTTGAGGAGGGGATGAGATATAGGTTCTGAAGTGGATCCAAGTCACATCACCAACTACTGGGATAAACTTTGGAGAGGACACCAATCCATAGTTTGATAGTGCAAGTGTGTAGGGAACGCGGGTAGCGTCAAAAGTTCCGACTACAGAGCCAGCCACCGAACCAGGAAAGTGAGCAATGTTGTTTGAGGCAAATACGATTTTAGCCATTGGAGAAATCCTTTAATCAGGTGGCTGACCACAGTTGAATTGAATGGTTGTCAATCTGCAATCCATTACCAGTATTAGTGGAAACCAGTTCAACTTGGAATCTAATACTTCTTGACAAGGGTGGAAGTACATCAGGGATAGAGGCTACAATCGTCCAAGCATCATTCTTATCTTGGGTTCTGATGCGACCATCACATGGGAAAGTCGCAATCACATCATCTGCATCATCCAGAACTTGGAAGTAACAATTGAAGTAATCATCATTGTACTGAGACGAGTAGGTGTCAAAGGCACACACATAGGTGATGCTGGCAAGGATCTTCCCTGCATCCAGGTCAGTCAGGAATTCTGAGGGGATCTCAACATCCTGATGGTACTTGGTAGTACCTGTAGCCGAACCACGGAAGTAGTACGTCCCAGAGGCCGGAAGCACCGTGCCTACACTGAGAGTCCCCTGTGTGACTGTCCAGCCTGAGTTGGTCCCCAGCTCGGCTCCAGGGTTCACCATCGTAAGGGTCTCAAGGAACGTGGGGAACATGACTGTGTAGCAGTCGAGGTCGGTATGGGTAAGCGAGTCTTGAATCCCCAGACCCTCAACCACAAAGCCCATATGGGTCATCAGAGTGTTGTAGTCATCCAGGCTCATACCTGAGACAGCCACACCTCTGAAGAGCATGTTGGTGTGTAGGTCAATCTGTTCGAGTCCAGTGACGACAGTGAAGTATTGTTCCTCGACCCGGATAGGTTCGACAATACGAACATGGATCTCATTCGAAGTACCTGAAACCATGCCCAGATAATTCAGGGCTTCGACAACACAGGTAATGTCGGTGTCATCCATGATTCCATCTGTAACCAAGGTGCTGTTGGCTTCACCTGAAAGATCTACGCCATCCATTTTCCATTGATAGGAGTAGCTTGGAGATGGAGAGCCAGCAACAACACCAGGGTTACAGGTGAGGGTACTTGGAATTGCAGGATCACCAGAGATTGATGGGTTGACCACATAGAAAGGTGCATACCGAGAAATTGGTACTGCGGATCTGGGTCCGAACAAGCTTGAGATAACGTTCACCCCCTCCATGAGGGAGGGGTTAATGTGAACAGTATCAATGGCATCGACTTTGAATTCGTCTTGAGACTGGGTGTACGTAGTAGGCATTTTGAGATTCCCTTCAATTAATTAGCGAAGCGAACCCTCAATGGAGAACGTAGCATCAGCTGTGGCAATGATCCGAACATCAGGCATGTTGGCCCGAGGAAGTCGAACAAGGTTTGAAGCCAAGACGGTGTAAGAAGCTTCAGATGGAGTAAACCACTCGTCTTCATCGTCTTTGACCTGGAACTGGATATTTCCAGTCTTCACCACACAGGTGATATTCAAGTCAACCGCATGGGGTCCAGCTGCTTTGGCAATAACATCCAGATCAGCTGCTACGTACCACTTAGGAACGCAGGTGTAATTTGTTGTGCATGTCATTTGTTGCTTTCCCGTCTACGTTCAGGTTATAGGAGCTAATTATTACGCCAATACCATTTACGAGGTAATCAATCAATGCTGACCCTTGGACAAGTACAAGAAACCCTCCCAGCAGGGAACAGAAACAACATTACCCAGGATATGGTGAACCAACTCAATGCCTTATCCAAGGATCCAGAGGAAGCTCGGTACATCCGGGATAACTTCGTTTCGTTCGCCCAAGTTCTTCAGGAAGGTCGATTTAAGGTCGGAGATTACGTTCACGCGGTCATGTATGTGAGCCACAAGGTAATGGGTAAATCCAACCAGGACTCTTACAAAGCCACATTCCCGGATCGCTATGCCTCGATGGTCAATGCAGGCAAGCCACAGAAAGACATTGCTTCGATCATCACGGCTTACAACAAAGGCATTCTTGTCACCAAGGTAATGGAGCGGGCAATTGTTCCTACCTGGATTCTGAACCAAGACATGTTTCAGAGTGCTCTCCAGACCCAGTACGAACTGATGACTGACACCCAGGTTTCAGACAAGGTTCGTTGTGAAGCTGCAAACAGCCTACTTACCCATCTCAAGAAACCAGAGATCCATAAGTCAGAACTCAAGATCGACATCGCTATGAATGATGGCATGGCAGCTCTTGAAGCCAGTCTTGTAGATTTGAGTCGTCAGCAACTCCATATGATCGAACATGAGAATGTCCCGGTTCAGGAGATTGCCGGTCGGAAAATGAAAGTGATTGGTAGCAATGCTTGATTTTGACACTGATTATATTCAGAAAAAGACGGTTGATGATTACCTGAATGAGGTAGACTTCTTGGCTCTGAACTCGCCGGGAAGCTACATTCCTTCAGAGTTTTCCATGAAATTCATGAACTTCATCAAGCTCGCCAATGGTGATGTTGGTGAAGACAACAAGACCCCAGTCATGCACTTGGCAATGCTGGACAAACTCGCAACCAAGAACAAAAAGACAGCAAATTTGTGTGCCCGAGGCACTGCAAAAACTACTTTGTTCTTCGAATATCTGACCTTGTATCTGGCCATGTTTGGAACTCTTCCCAACTTTGGGGTGGTTTCTGGGATGCTGTATGTATCTGACTCCATGGATAACGGGGTTAAATCTGCCCGTAATTCCATCGAATTTCGGTACAATAACTCGGAGTTCCTCCAGCATTGGATCCCTGAAGCTAGATTCACTGAGAATTATCTAGAGTTCAAGAACAAGCGTGGCCACCAACTTGGGGTCAAAATGTTTGGTGCTAAATCGGGTATCCGGGGTACGAAAGTCTTCGGTAAACGCCCTGTACTAGCCATCATGGATGACTTGGTTTCAGATGCTGACTCCAAGTCTGCTACGGCCATGGAAGCCATCAAGGATACCATTTACTCAGGTGTCCAGTACGCACTGGATCCCACCCGCTACAAGATGATCCTGAATGGCACACCCTTCAACAAGGGTGACATCGTGTACGAGGCAATCGAGTCAGGAGCTTGGCAGGTTAACGTCTGGCCGATCTGTGAAGCGTTCCCATGCAGCCGGGAAGACTTCCGTGGAGCCTGGGAAGACCGCTTCACTTACGACTATGTGAGAGAGCAGTACGACTCTGCCGAGCAGGAAGGAAAGCTAAAGTCCTTCCGTCAAGAACTCATGCTGAGGATTACTTCGGATGAATCCAGGTTGATCCAGGAAGCTGAGATTCTCTGGACCCGTAGGGCTGAGATCCTGGCGAACAAGCAGAACTACAACTTCTACATCACGACCGACTTTGCCACTTCTTCCAAGCAAACAGCTGACTACGCTGTGATCTCGGTGTGGGCTTATGACGTGAACAAGAAGTGGACTTGGGTAGACGGCATGTGTGAGCGGCAGCTCATGAACAAGACAATAGACCGTCTGTTCGAGCTGGTGGAGGAGTACCAACCTCAAGGTGTGGGTGTGGAGATCTCAGGACAACAACAGGGGTTTGTTGCTTGGATCATGAACGAAATGAACTATCGGGAAAAGTATTTCAACCTGACCCACCAAAAAGGTCAGCCCGGTATTCGTCCAACTACTGATAAACTTTCACGTCTCAACATGGTTGTTCCGTACTTCAAAGCTGGATTGGTTCAATGGCCATTGGAACTCAAAAGTTCCAAGATCATGGGAACTTTCATGGAGCAGATCTCGTTGGCTACAAAGGATGGAATCAAAGGCAAAGATGACTGCCTCGATACCATTTCGATGCTTCAATACATGAATCCTTGGACGCCAACTGGTACTGGTCCCGCAATTACTAATGAGAATCCAAATAAGACTGATCAAGTTTGGGGTAGTCATGGACTCCACCAAAGTGATAGTGACAGTACCAATTACAGCTCATACACGGTGTAAAGGATTTCCCTATGATCAGCTTCATTCAATTCTCGGAAAGACTTGCCCGTGGGCAGCTCAAGAATACCGCAGCCGTAGAGCAAACGAACCTGGGTGAGATTTGTCCAGAGTACATGTCTACGATTCTAAGCCACACAAATGAGGGTCTGGTAGATCTTTCCACTAGATTTGTACTTGCAAAGAAGCGTGTTGATCTAATCTTTCAACCAGATACGTATCTCTACCCTATGGCAGATGCAGGGCTTACGTCATACTTGAGTATTACTCAAACTGAACCATTTGACGAAGATACCTTCGTAAAGGTGCTCAATATCTGGGATGAGGATGGGATTGATCACCTACACGACACTAATGGCCATATCATCACACCAACATATAATTCGTTGCGCTTCACCAAAGCGAAAATGGAACTCCTTGGTTCTAAAGTAAGAATTCAATACCAAGCTAAACATCTGACAATTACTGAATCAGATGTGATCGATATTCCACCTAATCTTGAAAACGCCCTACAGTTGTTTGTTGCATCTACATATATATCGAATATGAATGGCCCAGATCATACGGCGAAAGGCGATGCACTGTACGCAGCCTACCTCCGCCATATCGGTGAGGATGAATCCAGAAATCTCAGCTCTACATCTGAGGTTATGGAAGATACACGCTTTCAAGACAGAGGTTTTGTATAATGCCAGAAAACACGCCCAACCTGATCTCTGAGGTCTTCAATCAGAGAGCTGCTATTCTGACGTTCTTTGGGATGTTAGGTGGTTCCGTTCGAGCAGCAGTTCTTAAGACAAGTTGGCGTGAAGGGTTGAGAGTTGTGTTTGTGGGTGGTGCAGTTGCATTTGGTGTCGGGGTAGTTGGTCCAGTGATGCTCAAGCCTTGGATTGGGGAACTTCCCGATGGGATGGCTGGAGCTTTGGGAACTCTTACCGCAGCTTCTTTCTTGACAGGACTAGTTGCTGTGACTCTTGTGGAAAGATTCATTGTTGGTCCAACAAAGAAGGATAGCTGATTATGACAGGTTTTCGTAAGACACAAGACAACCGTAATTTGGATGATCTTCGGGTCATGGTTATTGGTGTGATGGTTGCAATCCTTCTTCTGGTTGCCACACCAAAATCCATGCAGGTATGGGATTTCTTCGGTGCCACTCGTCCATTCATTACGGCAACTATTCAGGTTGTTCGTCCTGAGTTCAGTGACAAACCTATGATCTTGTATGATGTGGATGCTACTCAGAACGTCGATGGGTTCTGGATTGCTTCCATTGTCGATGGGCGAGGTGTTCACATTACCACTCGTCGTGGGCAAGGATCCTATAACTCACGGGCTGATGAACCCAAGCTTTGGACTTGGTTTGCATTCTTCGACAATGATAAGGGTCTGAATGATCCAGGGTATCCGAATGTACCATTCAGGGTTTGCGTCAGATACATCATTACTGCTAGAGACTCGGGAGTTTCAGATGAAACCGACGAATATTGTAGCAATATCTTTTCCCCATAAGCAGGACTTCCCATGCAATTCATTGGTACAGCAAAGCGTTTGGATGATTACGACTTGCCTAAGATCGGGAAACTGATTGGTGTTGGTGAGGACGAAATCCATGCAATTCTTGACACAGAAACCAGAGGGACAGGCTTCGATTCGAAGAATCGGCCTATCATTCTCTTTGAACCGCACATCTTCCATAAGCAACTCTCAGCTCACAAACCAGAGCTGCTCAAGACAGCCATTACTAAAGGTTTGGCCTACAAGACCTGGGGAACCAAGAAGTACCCCAAGGACAGTTACCCTGTCCTAGAACAGGCAATCCTGTTGGATGAGGAGCTGGCTCTACGCTCTGCATCATGGGGCCTGGGTCAGGTTATGGGCTTCAACCATTCCATGGCTGGGTACGTCTCAGCCAAAGAGATGGTGGAGAAGTTCCGTGAAGACGAAGAAAATCATCTTCTTGCCATGGTTCGTTTTATCATCGCAGCTGGTCTTGATGACGAACTTCGTGCCCATAACTGGGTTGGTTTTGCTCGTGGCTACAATGGTTCTGGGTTTGCTAAGAATGGCTACCATACCAAGCTAGCTGATGCGTATGCCCGTTGGCTCAAGATCAAGGATACCCAATTCCCATGATGATCATCAGATACCTTCAGATCGGAGTTGTAGTGGCTTTGGTCGCTTCTGGTTTCTACATCAAGCACCTTATCGGGGTGCAAGCTGTTTTGAAACACGAGAAGATTGAGCTTGAAGCTCAGATTCAAACCAATGCCGACAACCTTAAATTGGTAGTCTCACAGTTGGATCGAGAGATTGAGTATCGTCAGATTGCAGAGAGTGCTTTGAGCGAATTGTACAAGGATGTTCCAGATGTCGAATACCAAACCACCCTCCCGCCCAACATCCAAGGAGTGTTGGATCGTTTTCATTCTAGGATCCGCCCTAATTCTCCTTAGTGGATGTGGGGACAAGCTTCCCGGCAAAGACCTTTCCAGTGGAATTCCTCGTCAGATTTATGACGAGGTTCCTTTGTATTCAGGGACCATCAATTCTGTTGGAACATTGACACAAGGGTATATCCAAAATACTGAGGGTCTACTTACAGCCAATTCACGGCTGAAAACTCTTTGCGTAGCAAACAAGGTTTGTAAGGTGGACTGATTGGTTCATGGATTTAGGAGCTTACTGTGCAAGAATTCGAAAAAGCAAATGCAGGCGTAGTAGTTCCTGGTCTCATGAAGAACGACAGTGATTCTGAAACTGTCGATCCCAAGCAATTGGAGGCTTCTCTCAACAGAGAACAGAAGCTTACTGAGTGGGAAAAAGAACCTCTGATCTCAGATCTCAAGGGCGACCTAGAGTACGCTCGTCAAGAGAACACAGATCAACGTGCAAACGTTGAAGGTTGGTTGGCTCTGCGTAATGCCACAGGCAACGAGTCTGGCAAGAAGTCAAAACTACCGGGTAGATCCTCAGTCCAGCCAAAGCTTATTCGCAAGCACAATGAGTGGAGATATCCAGCTCTCTCAGAACCATTTCTGAATGATTACAAGGTTTTCACCATCAATCCGAGAACCTTTGAAGACAAGGTTGCATCGGTTCAGAACCAACTAGTGTTGAACTACCAGTTCGATACCAAGATGCACAAAGTTGCATTCATTGATAAGTTCGTCCGTAAGACAGTTGATGAAGGTACTTGTATTATCCGTGTTGGTTGGAATCGGACTACTGAGAGAGTCATGGTGGAGAAGATCAAGTATGACTACTACCCATTGAACGACCCTGAGCAGCTGGCCATCTTGGCTCAAGCTACTCAAATGTTCATGGAGGATCCTGATGCCTTCGAAATGAATATGGATATTCCTGATAGCCTCAAAGCATCGGTAGAGTATTCGGCTGAAAACAGGACTCCTGTTTATGCTCTAGAAAATGGTGTGGAACAGGTCTATGAAGATAAGATTGTCGCCAACCATCCAAGTGTGAAGATCATCAATGTAGAGAACTTCTTCATTGACCCTTCCTGTGAGGGTAACTGGGAAGAAGCCCAGTTTATGATTCATACTTATGAGTCCACAAAATCAGAACTCTTGAAGCGCAAGATCTACAGTAATCTTGATGCTGTGAACTGGTCACAGAATGCCATCAAATCTAAACTTGGAGATCCTGATCACAAGTCCAATAGCCCTCAGATTGATGCCCGTCTGAATACAGACAAGGTGAAGGTCCTGGTTTATGAATACTGGGGCTTGTACGACATCCATGGCACTGGTGAAATGGTTCCGATTGTTGTTACCTTCATCGGTGACACGATCATCCAGATGCAAGAGAACCCCTTTCCTGATCGGAAGTTCCCCTTTGTCATCGTTCCGTACATGCCTATCGACGGCTCTACCTTCGGTGAGGCTGATGCTTCCCTGCTACAGGACAACCAGCGTATCCTGGGGGCCGTTACACGTGGTGTGATCGATCTACTGGGTAGGTCTGCCAACGGGCAGACAGGCTACGCCAAGGGCTTCCTAGACACTCTCAACCGTCAACGGTTTGGGACAGGTCAAGACTTCGAGTTCAACCCGAATGCTGACCCTAGAATAGCCATCCAGCAGATGACCTATCCTGATGTACCTCAGTCGGCCATGCTGGTGATCCAGAACCAGAACCAAGAGGCTGAAGGACTCTCAGGGGTCAAGAGCTTCTCAACAGGCATCACAGGGGATGCTTTCGGCAAGGTAGCCAAGAACACTGGTGCTGTGCTTGATGCAGCTGGTCAGCGTGAGATGAGCATCCTTCGTCGTCTGGCTGAAGGTATGCGTCAGATCGGGAACAAGATGATTTCCATGAACGCTAAGTTTATGGAAAAGAAAGAAGTCATCCGTATTACCAACGGTGAGTTTGTTGAGATCCGTAAAGAAGATCTGGCAGGAAACTTTGATCTGATTTGCGATATTGCTTCAGCTCAAGCAGATGAGCTGAAGTCTCAAGATCTGGGTATGGTCATGCAGACTATTGGTCCTGATATGGATCCTGGTCTACGTGGTGTCATTATGGCTGAGATCTTCGAACTGAAGCGTATGCCAGAACTGGCTCAACAAGTGAGAAGCTACCAACCACAACCTGATCCAATGCAAGTCAAGATGCAGGAACTTCAAATTGCTTTGCTTGAAGCTCAGATTGCTGAGGTTCAATCCAAGACTGCGAAGAACCAAGCTGATGCAGAGAATACGGCTTTGGATACAGAGCTGGAAGTTACTGGCACCAAACACCAGAGAAATGTTGAAACTCAGGGTGCTCAGGCTAGAGGCAACCGTGATCTGGAAGTTACCAAGGGACTTGTTAAAGGTGAAGCTCCTGCCCAGAATATTGAGGCAGCAGTTGGCTTTAACAAACTGACTGAAGCAGCTGATGCCCAACAGGCTAAACCAGCTACTCCAGTTATTCCTTGGCAACCTCCGGTAACTCCGGTTCCAATGGCCCCACTTCAAAGTGCTCAACCACAACAAGTTCCACAGGGACTTGCAATGCCTGTATAAATAGGGCAGGGAACTCAAACTACTAACTTTAACTTTCAACCAACTGGAGTTGGCAATGAACCTTTACCAATCAGAATTTGAAGAAGACCAAAGCCCCGAAGTGAATATGACCATGGAGGAGTTTGAAGAACACAAAGCTGCCTGTGAAGAGTTGCTTGAAAAAGCGAAAGCGGCAGCGAAACTGGTTGATGATCCCAACTTTAAGATGATCGTCATGGAAGACTACTTCACGAAAGAACCTCAGCGTCTTGGTTCTCTCATGGCTTCCGGGAAACTTACCAAGCAGGGTTTCGATGGTGCAGTGGAAGATCTCCGCTCCATCGGCCATTTGCGTAATTTCCTTCAGGACTTCATTGCGAAAGGTAACATCGCAAACGAAGAACTTCAGCAACTTGAGATTGCTCGTCAAGAGATGATTCAATCCCAAGCCATCAACTAATCCCCCCTGATTTTTCAAACAGAAAGAATTTATCATGCCAGACAATGATCAGATCCAACCCCTCGATCTGGACACTCTTAGCGATGAAGAAGTGATGAAACTTGATCCCAATCAGGTACATGCTTTGATGAATCCAGGGAGTGAACCAAATGCACAATCACAAGAACCTGCTGTTGAGCCTGGAGATGTTATCGAACCAGCAAATGTGGATCCTGTTGTGGTTGTTCCCACACAGGTTTCAGAGCCGGTCCAAGTTGAACCAGCTGTCCAAGTACCCGTTGCAGAAGCAACACCAGTACAACCCACCAAAGCTCAAGAGCAGAAGCCGGTTGAGAAGCCTACGGAGCCAAAGGCACCAGTAACAGAACCTGCAAAACCAACAACTGATGCAGCTGGGGCAATGGATTTCTACACCAAAGTTACTGCTCCATTCAAAGCTGATGGAAAAGACATCCAGGTGAGAACTCCTGAGGATGCCATCAGACTTATGCAAATGGGGGTCAACTATTCCCGCCGTATGCAGGAAATGAAACCCCTACGAGCCACAGACAACCTGCTCAAGGCCCATGGTTTGAATGACCCTGAGAAGTTGAACTTTGCAATCGACCTCATGAAGGGGAAACCTGAAGCAATTCAGAAGCTTCTGAAGGATCATAAGATTGATCCTATCGACATGGATGTAACCAAACCCACTGGTTACAAAGCTACTAATTACCAAGTTGATACCAAAGACCAAGCTTTCCAAGATGCAATCGAAACAACTATGGCTGCTGAAGGTGGTAAAGACCTTATTCGGGATATTAACTCCCAATGGGACGATACTTCTAAAGAAGCTTTGCGGGATCAACCTGATATTTTTCAAAATCTACTTGATCAAAAAGAAAAAGGGATTTATGGAAAGGTTAAGACAGAGTTGGAATACCAGCGGACAATGGGTTATTTGACTCATGTTCCCTTCCTACAGGCTTACCATCAGGTAAGTGCTGCGATGCACAAAGCTGGTGTATTCAATCCTGCTCCTACGACCCAAGTCCAATCAACTGGTATTGCACCAATTGACACTGGCACCCGGAAGGCAGTTCTGCCGAAGACTGAGCAGCCCAATCCAAGCCTCTCTTCAACAACCCAACCCCGTGTTGTTCCATCAAATGGTGGCAACCAAAATGTCCCGGATTACTCAACCATGAGTGATGCTGATTTCTTGAAACTGGCACCACCTGGATAAGAGAATCCTTTGAGAAGTTTGAAAAGGATAATTTGCAATGACTCAGCTTTATAATGCCCCTCCTGGTTCGCCGTCTACGATTGGCACCCAGTTTAACACCCACTACTGGGATCGTCGGTCTCTGATTGACGCTGCCTGGGAAATGTTCTTCAGCCCTCTGGCTGATGTCCGTTCGATGCCTACCAACTACGGCAAAGAACTCAAAGTCTACTACTACGTCCCACTGCTCGATGAACGGAACATCAACGACCAAGGTATTGACGCTTCTGGTGTTACTATCTCGTCAGCTGATTTCATGATCAAGCTGCGGAAGTCCTACTCGTTCGTGGTTGAAGCTGATGCTACGGCAACTGCTGCTGCGATCAACGCTATCCAAGGCTCAGCTGCCGTCAAGTCCGGTGCTTCTACTCCTTGGCTCGTGACTGTTTCGGATACCACTCTCGTTGCTGCCTCTGCTGCTGAACTGGCTGCTCTGGAAGCTGCGATTGATGCTGCTACCAATACTTCTGGTGCTGCTCTGTACCAAGTGGAACAGCGTTCGGGCAACCTGTACGGCTCGTCTAAGGACGTGGGTACTATTGCTGCTCGTATGCCTGAACTGACTGAAGTTGGTGGTCGTGTGAACCGCGTTGGTTTCACTCGTATCGAACGTTCGGGTACTCTCCAGGAACATGGTTTCTTCACTGAATTTACTGAAGACTCCCTGACCTTCGATACCGACTCTGACCTTTATGGTCACATGTCGCGTGAAATGGTGACTGGTGCTAACCAGATCACTGAAGACCTGCTTCAGATCGACCTGCTGAACGCTGCTGGTACTATCGTCTACACGGGGACTGCTACCTCGGACGCTACGACCACAGGCCAAGGCGCTGACAAATCTGTCGTGACCTACTCGGATCTCAAGAAGCTCGGCATTACGCTGGACGACAACCGGACTCCGAAGAACACGAAGATCATCAAAGGTTCGACCATGACTGATACCAAGACGGTTAACGCCGCTCGGATCATGTACATTGGTTCGGAGCTGCAAACGACCGTTGAAAACATGGTCGATGGTCTGGGCAATGCTGCTTTCACCCCCGTGCGTCAGTACGCGGATGCAAGCACAATCATGAACGGTGAGATCGGTACTGTCGCAGACTTCCGCGTCATTGTCGTGCCGAACATGTTCAAGTGGGCTGGTGCTGGTGCAGACGCTACTGCCAACGCTGGTTATCTGGAAACTGCTGGTAAGTATGACATCTTCCCGATGCTCGTGGTTGGCTCGGAATCCTTCGCTACTGTTGGTCTTCAATCTTCAGGCAAAGCCGGTGGCAAGCAGAAGTTCAAGATCATCGTGAAGAAGCCTGGCGAAGAAATGGCCACGGTTCAAGACCCTTACGGCAAGATCGGCTTCAGCTCGATCACGTTCTACCACGGCTTCATTGCCCTGCGTTCTGAACGTATCGGCCTCGTGAAGACGGTCGCACCTGAGTAATCTCCTCAGGCTCTACAGGAGGGGGGCTTCGGCCCCCCTTCTTTTTATCTACCCACAACAACAACAGGAAAAGCACCATGACCAAAATTACAAATCTCGGTATTGATGAAGCTATTAAAGCAGTTCAAGCCATGGATACCATCGAAGAAGTTCGGACTGTTGCTACAGATCTGGACATCAAATTCTCAGGCAATACTGGTCTAGAGACTTTGAAAACCAAGATCGTCAATACACTGAGTGTAATGCCTAGTCTTGAAATCAAATCAGAAATTGACTTCGGTGGTCAGGATGAAGAGATCGAAATTGCGAAGCCAATTGTGAAACAGGATCTTTCAGTATCCAAGCTTCTGACAATGGATCCGACTCTTGAGAAGAATCCCAACATTCGTCGGCAGATCATCCGTGCTCAAGCTCTCAAGCTGGTTCGTGTGAAGATCACCAACCTGGATCCAAGTGATGCCATGTTGAGTGGTGCAATCATCTCTATGCAGAGCAAGTACACAGGTAAAGTCGCCAAGTATGTGCCCTTCGGTGATGAATCGGAAAATGGGTATCACATTCCCCAGATCATCTATGACCACATCAAAGGTCAGAAGTTTGCTCTTCGTAAAGAAGCCAAGGGTGGACGGTTTGGTGTGAAGACCTACAAGACTACTATGGTCAATAAGTTTGCCATTGAAGTTCTGCCACCACTTAGCCGTCAAGAGTTTCAAGAACTGGCCGCTCATCAAAGGGCGTCTCAAGCTATCGACATCTAAGTGTAGGTTCTATACGTAGAGCCTTATTGTAATTGAGAGAGGTATTCAGATGACGGTATATACCGACGACCAGATTGTTGATGATCTGGCTAATCAACTGTTTACCTCTCTCGTTGCAGATGCTCCCGCTCCTCCAACAGTAGACTTCACAGATCCAGATTTCTCATTCCTGAAGGATGAGACCTCTGAACTCTATAAAGACCAGAAGGTTGTTTCCCTTGAACAGCTGACTGAAGTTTCTCTTGATGGTAATGGCGTATTCGACAGTCTCATGCGGACTGTGGATCTGCATATTGCCAGAGAATTCAAAGGCAACCGGATCACAGGTGATCAGTATGCCAAGGTTTACACTGAAGTCATGACTGGGACTCTGGGCGTATCTGTCCAGTTCCTCCTTCAGAAAGATCAAGCCAAGTGGGCTGCAATCACTGCTCAGATGCAAGCAAGGGTCGCTGCGATTCAGGCTGTACAAGCTTTGATCGAGCTTGAGAAAGCCAAGGCTGAAACCCAAAAGATGATCTTCGATATGAAGAACTCTGGTGCAACCTACGCTCTGACCAAGATGCAGATTGCAAGTGAGAATACCAAGTACTTTCTCATGGAAGCCCAAACCAGAGGTGAGAACTACAAGAATGAATTCTTGCTCCCAGCTGAGTTGGCCATTCAACAGTATCAGCGGATGGAGGTTCTTCCTTCGACTGTGAATATCAACAAGGTCCAGTCGGATCGTATCCTTCCTGCTGAAGCTGCAATCAAGGAATACACCAACAACCATATGCAGCCTATTGAGAAGGCAACTGCGGCTTACAATCTGGAAGTCTCATTGCCAATCAAAACAGACATTGATGTCTTCCAGCGTGACTCCTTGCTGCCAGTTACTCTGGCTCAAGAGCAGCATAAACTGAACCAACAGATGCCTGCACAGACCAACCTTCTGAAGGAACAGCATGAGAGCCAACGTGCTCAGACCCTGGACACTAGGTCGGATAACATTACCTTGGTTTCAGGTCTCCTTGGAAAACAGAAGCAATCTATTGCCCTGGATGTTGATACCAAGCAATTCAACTTGGATGAGACTATGCCAATCCAGCTCGATCTGGTGAAAGAGCAGCGTGAGAGTGAACGGTCGAAGACCCTGAATACCAGAACTGATGGTGAGACTGTCGTTGGTTCAGTTGGTAAGCAGAAGGATCTGTACACTCAACAGATTGACTCCTTCGTTAAGGATGCCAAGTACAAGACAACCAAGATGTATCTGGATGGATGGATCACTCAGAAGACTTTGGATGAAGGTCTGATTGCTCCTACGGAACTTCAGAATGCTGCCATCAACTCTGTTCTGGAAGCCAACAGAGCAGAAAACGATCTCTGATCGGGAGATCGTTTATGGGTATTTTCAGTGCCAAGAAGACAGTCGTGGTCTCATCTACAGTCTACAATATGGCTGGAGATGAGGAGCCAAGACCTAATTTCTTGAAGACCAGCATGTTCTCTGCCGTGATGTCTCCCTACAAGAAATACTTGGGGGAGACACTGGTTACGAATTACTTGACAGGACCAGGTATCAAACAGCGTCAGGTTTTTAGCTGGGCTGTGAGAAACAACTTTGCTGGATTGCCTACCTTCAACGTCAGACAGTCAGCCCCGATTGATCTTAGCATAGTCAAAGCTGAGATCCCTGTTCCTGGTTCACCTTCTGGTTTGGTCACTGAGATCCAAGACGCATTTGTGTCTGATGGGGATTATGAATACTTCGTAGAGAAGTACGTGCTGGATAACCACCCTCTTCTGTACAACACAGACTACGTTTCAGAGTACGATAAGGCTACCCATGAGATCACCATCCAGTTCGATGGTGGTGCCACTGAGGTGTTCTCTGCTGGAGACTACGACTCCAACTCCCGGTACGTGGTTGCCCATTACTACCATCAGCTCCCAGGCTCTCTACAGGCTCTGGTTACAGGCTCTACGACCACAGGTGTCCTGGCTGGGGCACTGCCCTCTAACAGTGGCTACACGCTCATTACGACCGAAGATACGACCTCTGTTGACTATGACCTTGAGCAGGAAGTGGTTGAGACCAAAACCTACTCCAATGGGGATCCTACTGTTGTCACGACAACGAACCCAGATCCGACCATCGCTTTCATGGGGGTTCACAGGCTTAGAACCAAGACGGTCTACAATGGCAACACTGACGGCCAGACTGAAACCAAGGAGACAGAACACTTCTACCATACCTACGAGTATCGGGAGATCTACACCTCCAGTCAGACTGTGGTGGTGGTTAACGATCTTGGAGGAGGTGTCACCGAGACTGTGACGACAGAGACTACAGGGGATTTCCTGCGGCCTGTTTATGACTATCGGATCGATACTCAGGTGAATGTACTGGGTGAGGTTATTGGTGGAGCACAACTGTTCATCTACAAAACCGGGACAGGTAATGTTGTTCTGGATGCTTTGGATGTGTCTGTTGGTTCACCAGTAACTGCTGAGTTTTACCCATTCATTCCAGTACGTTTGGATAACGTCTCGATCACTGCACCAGTGTATGTGGATAATGGTCTGCTGGCTGACTGCAAGAAGATCTACAAGAAAGCTACTGGGAAACAGAAGTTTCTGGATTTGGTAGAAGAAGTTGAAGAGAACGAGGATCTTGAGGAAATCGACTATGCTTATGTTCAGTATGGAGCAACACTCAATACTACAGACAAAAGCTGTCAGAAGTACCTCTACCGCTTCTTTAAGGATCTGATTCCCTATCAGAATACTGATGGGAGCTACATTGCCTCATACCAAACCCAAATCAATAACTACCAAGATGCAGTCGAAGACTACATTGCTTGGCAGTACGCACAGGAAGATTCTGGACTCCCTTTGTATGGAGCAGCTCGCCCACCTGTTCCAGGATTGGCAGCTCCAAAGACTACGACAATTCAGTTGAAAACAGCTGATCCTCGTCTTCAGGATTCAGATACCAGAATTACTTGGGTGACAATTACTGAGACAAATCATAGTGGTCTTGGAAGAACTGGAGCCAAGAAGGATGACATCTGGTTTGTGAAACAGACCCCAATTACTTGGGATGTGTTTTCTGGCATCAAGAAGACTACAAGCCTTGGGGGTGATGCTACTCTTGGTGAGCCAAAGTTCACGGCTAACAAGATCGAACAGGTGTACATGTATCACCAGACTGGTGCTTCAACGTACTCTCGACTTCGGATCTATGGTCTAACCCACCAAAACTTCATCTATGGTGGGAAGGCTGTAACCGTAACAGCTGTAGAAGCCATTGATGATCCTGATAACTCAGGCTTCCTGGTTCCCCTGCATAATCCCACATTGAAAGAACTGGGGCTTGTCCACTCAACTCAGATGGCTACAGCCAACACATTCATCGTGTTTAACTGCTACAAGGTCTTCAAGAAGAAGTGGTATCAGACATTCCTTGGGATGCTGTTTATTATCTTTGTGGTCATTGTTGTTGCTGCACTTGTGGCACCAAACTTCGTGGGAGGTCTCTCAGGTGCTCTCGGAAACAACGCTACCTTGGGTGCTACACTTGGATTCTCAGGTACTCAGGCTGTCATTGCTGGGGCATTTGTGAATGCTCTGGCCGGTACTATTATTTCGATGGCTCTGTCAGAAGTCTCTACTAAGATCTTCGGTGCAAAGTGGGGTGCTCTGATTGGATCGTTGATCAGCTTTGCGTTTACATTCATGGCTGGTGGTGGGCTGAGCAATCTCTCATCCATCTTTACTCCAGCCAATCTACTCTCATTGAGTTCAGCATTGGCCAATGGATACTCTGGTTATGTTCAGGCTGAGATCGGTGAGATGCAAACTGAAATGTTCGAGAATCAAAAAGAATACGATGCTCAAATGGAAAAGCTTCAGAAGATGATCAATGAACTAGGGGGCAATAACAGTTTGTATTTTAACCCCATGGAGCTTACAGATAGCGTCAAAGGCAATGGTTCTGGACAGACTCGTGGCAGTTACATGCCCGAGACTCTCGATGAGTTCATCCACAGAACGACCCTAACGGGTTCAGACATCGTAGAAATTACCCTGTCTCTTGTCACCGATTTCGCAGACATCAATTTGAAAGCACTTGAATAATTCTGAGAGGATTCACCCATGTATGATTTTAATGATCCAACAACTTACTCTATGGGTGCAGATATGGCACCTCTTCAAGCTACGGCTGTAAATGCTCAAGGCTTTAATCCTTCACCCACAGGTGTTTCGACAGCTGCTGGAGCGGCTACTGGTGGAGCTGCTGGAGCTGGAGTCAAGACAGGCTTTTGGCAACCCGGTGGTGGGGCAAGTCTGGCACTAGGTGCTATTCAGACTCTTGGTTCACTTTGGAATAGCTTCCAACAGAACAAGCTGGCTAAGAAATCTCTGGCTCTTCAGGAAAGAGCGTTTGAGACAAACCTGAAAAACCAGACACAGACATATAATACTGCTCTGGAAGATCGTATCAATGCACGTTATGCGACTGAAGGTCGTACGCAGGAAGCTGCTTCGTATATTGAAAAGAACAAACTCTAATTGATTGGAGCTTTCCATGGCACGTCTTACAATTGAACAAGTTGCAGCTCCTGACTTTTCCAGCACTTCCCAGATCTTGGCGAATGCTGCGAAGTCGTTTGACTCAGGTATGGAAAGTGCAAAAGGTCTTCTTGGAAAATACCAAGAAGGTCAAATGGCTAAGGCTGATAATGCCATCTTGAATGACATTGCCAAGCTTGGTTCAGAGGATGAACTTAACGCTTACCTTGCCAGTGATGCTCTGATGGGGAAGTCGTTCTCTCCAAAGATGCAAGAAACTATCATGGGTCTTAGAAAAGGTGTGTTGGGTTATGGTCAAGATCGAGCAAACATCGACTCAACTACATCTGCTACAGGTCGTGCTAATGCCGCTGAAGGCCGCACTGCTGCTGAATACCTGGATGCTACTAACGCTCGGAGTGAGCGTCGTAGCCTCACTGGCGAAGTAATCGCTGCCTCTGAAGAGGGCAGAACTTATGGTGATACTCGTTGGGGTGGTACAGGGATCTCTGACGATCCTCAGTGGCAAAAGGATAATCTTGTCTCAATCGAGTCTGGCAACGGTGAGTCATGGCAGGTTAACAAGGGTGCTGCTGAAGCATTCCAAGGTTTTCTTACAGAACTTGAAGGCACTGGTTATGGGATCAAATCCAGTGGTGGTTTCAATTATCGTCCTATTCGTGGTTCGAAGACTGGCAAGCTTTCTGAGCATGGCAAAGGTCTAGCTGTCGACTTGAATGCTGAAACCAATGGTCTCGGTAGCGAGACTACTGACTTGCCTCCGAACGTCAGTGAGATTGCTGCCAAGTATGGCCTCAAGTGGGGTGGTGACTTCAAGGGTCGTAAAGACCCTATGCACTTTGAGTACATTGTTCCAGGTGGTTCTCAACCAGTTAGTGAAAACCCTGCTGGAGCTGGTGGTCCTGCTGCTGCTCGTCTTGCAGATGCAATAAAGAACTCTCTCTACATGGATCCCGCTGATGGTCTTAAACTCATGCAGACTGCATGGGATTCACAATCTGCCGGTCAAACTGCAATCGACACTGCTGAAGCCAAGCGTGTAAGTGAAGTTACTGCTGCTGGTACATTGGCTGCTATCCAAGATCCAGGAAACATCACTGGTGTAGGTGTTCAACAGGATGTGCTCAGAACTCCTGGGGTGCCAGCTGCTGCTGCCCTAGCTGCGGCTGAGGAAGCCGGTAGACTGGCTAATGGGCCTATGGCTGGTGTGGTTGCACCTCCCACAGTTGCTGACCCTCTGGTGGCCGCTTCTATGGCTGCTGCGAACCAAGCAGATGCAAACTCTGCTGCTAAGGATCAAGGGTTTGCTGCGGTCCAAAGAGCTGATGGGTATGAGGCTTCAGGTGATGTTGCCCAAGCCTTGATTGATGATGTCGGTGGACTGACTGAAGGTTCAGGTCTGTCAAAGAATTACGTTCAAACTCAGATCGAGCGTATTGCAGAAACCACTGGTGTTACTGTTCCTCAAGCTGCTGCCACTCTGGCAGATATGAAAGATAGTGGCGTTTCACTTGAGGATATGCTCAACGGGGTTAATCCAGAAATGGATGCTCAAATCGCCAAAAGGGCACAATCACTCTACAGTGAAGATACTCTCAAGGGTGTGTCCGAAAGAAAGATCGAGCTTGATAAAGCTTCAGCCAGTAGGGCTGCTGCTGAGTTGTCTTTGACAACTGCACAGACAAAAGCTGCCAAACTTCCTGAAGGATCTCCTGAAAGAGAAGCTGCTGATGCACAGATTGCTCAGCTGAAAGATACTCTTTTGGTTCAGAAAACCCCTCAAGAAATGGACAAGATGTTCACGGATTACATCCGTAATACTGGCATGGCTTCACGTCTTGATGGTCTTTCACCTGACAGTGCTGAATTCTTTAAAGCCATGTCAGACTTGGAGAATACGATTATGGGAGATAAGTCTTTGTCTCCTGGAGAGAAAGAGCTTCTAATTAAGAAGGTAAGAGGCTAATGGTATCCTCAGAATTATTTTATTCTGAGGATTTCATTTCATGGTTGATGCTCCGACCTATGCCAATTCACCTTTGGCTAATGCCGATTTTCTCGCAACTGTTCGTCCAGTAGCAAAACCTCAACTCACGGATGCTGAAAGAGAAAATCAGCTCCGTGGGCAAAGGGCTGCTGTTCGTGCAAGAGATGCCAATGAGATTATTGGTGATGCTCTGTTGTCAGCCGGTGCTGGTTTTGAGTCCATGGTTGGGTCTGTTGCCAGCCTCAGTATGCGAGGAATTGGTAAGGGCATTGAAGCTGTCAGTAAGAAGGACTCTCTTGGAGCTGACATCGGTAGCTTGGTTTCTGATTATGGTGTTGGTCTGGCTCAAGCTACTGATAAGACTGTTGAAAACATTGGAAGCCTTAAATCTGCACCCTCACAAGAAACTGCTGATCTGACTGGACAAATCAGCCAGATCAAGAGTGCAGAGAGTGAAGCCCAATATGCAAAAGACATTGCTGATGGGGATTCCTCCTTCATTGCTGGACTAACCAAGGTTGGCCGTGATGTCATCAACTTTGGTGAAGTTACCTTGAGTGATAGCTCTGCTACGGCAGATCTGGTCACTGGTGCTCTTGGTTCACTGGCTCCAAGTGCTCTCATTGCCAAGACTGGGACCAAGCTCACAATTGCTGGTGCTGAACGCCTTGGAATGAAAGCTGGCACGAAGGGTGCCAAGATTGCTGAGACTATCGGTAGTGCCGCTGGTATAGGTGTAGTCGAAGCTTCATCGGCCTATCAATCCACAGTTAATGAAGTGATGGGGATGACCCATGAGGATCTTCTTAACTCGTCTCAAGAGTATATCGATCTTCTGAATGAAGGTCTGTCTACTGAGAATGCCAAAACCAAGCTTGCCGATAGTGCAGGGATGCAGGCGTTTGAGACGCAGCTTCCTCTGGCTATGGCTGCTGGTCTGACAACTGCCAAGTTCAACGCTAATCCCCTTACAGCCTTTGGTGATAAGAATCTGATAGATGGACTGAAGGAAATTGGTAAGCAGACAGTAGAAGAAAGCTTCCAAGGTGGTACTGGTCAATACAGCCAGAACACTGCGATCCGGGACCAAGTGGATTCCACCAGAAGCCTTACTGAAGGTGTTGGTGATCAGATTGCTGGTGGTGCTATCGGTGGCTTCGGTATGGCCGGTGCTATTGATGTGGCTGATACTTCAGTTCGTGTAGCCAAGCTTCCTGCGAAGATTGCAGCTGCTGGTATTGATCTAGCCTCCAAGGTTCCTGCTGGAGACATTCTCAGCAAAGCTCTGGACGTTGGATCCTCTGGGATTGGTGCTGCTGCTTCCTACGCTGCTGAGGCAGTTAAGAAGGCAGCTCCGACGATCACTGGTGGCATCGAGACACTCAAGGCGTCTGTGGCCCCTGCCATGGAGTCTGTGAAGGCATTCACAGAGAAACCAAATCCCAAGATCCAGACTGATAATATCGACGCTGGTGTTAAGGCTTCGATCCTGGCTCAGGAAACTCTGACCAATGCACCCGATCAGGTTTCTGATGGTCTTCGTAAGTTCTCACAGGACGTAGATACTACTCCTGTTCCTGAGACATTTACTGAGAATGTGGCTGAAGGATCTAACCTCATCGACACTGTAACAGGTGTGATGAAGACTTTCGCCAAACCAGAAGTATCGATTGCTCGTCTAAGCGATAGCGATATCCTCTATGCTTCAAAGAAGTTCAATGAACTCCAGTCAATTGTTGGAGATCTTCCTTCTGAAATTCAGAATGAAGTTACCAAGGTTCTGGCTTCCCCTGACTTTGTTAGAGTGCAGAAGCGTGCTGCTCGGATTGATCTCAATGAGTCTGTGGCTCCTGATGCAGCTGTCACACCAGATGTGAAAGCAACCACGGTTTCTGTGGCTAGAACCAATCCGGCCAACGTTAACCCAGATGTGATTAACAAGATCCTGGAACAGGATGATCGTACTGACCTGACTGAAGACGACATCAAGTACATGGGTACTGCTGCCAAGATTGCCAGAACGATTAATGATCGTGTTGGTCGTATGGTGGAGATTTCCAGAGAGACAGAGGTTGCTCTGTCTTCCAAGTCTGGAAACACAACCCCTGCAAAAACAGCAGACCAAGTTTCACGTTCTATCCTGGTTTCTGGGATGAATGGTGCTGATGGGTCCAAACTCCCTTCGATCAATGACTACGCTGCTGACATCTTCAAAGGTGTCCAATCTTCAAGTGGCACAGTCACAGACAAGAATGGAATTGCTGTTCCTGTTGGTTCGGTTGCCAAACAAATGGGTATGTTTGTTCAGCATATGAAGAACAAGGTGGAAGCCTTGAATACTTCCTATGATCAGAACGATGCTCGGGGTACTGGTCCTACTGTCCCATTTGATACTTTGATCCAGGGACGTGAGATGCGTCCTGCCAATATGGCGGGATCTTCATCGGCCTACTACCACCGCAAGAGTGAGAAGAGTGTTGAACAAGCAAAGCTTACCCATGCTGATGCTGTGGCCTCAGCTGAGGTTTACAATGCTTTGGTAGAGACATTCCCTGAACTGTTTCCTTCAGGAAAAGTGAAGATACCAACACTCCGCGGTTTGAATGCTCCTGCTGAAGTTGTTGAAACTAAAGCAGAAGTCGAAGTTGAAGAACCTTCGGAAAAAGTTATCGAAAAAGAAGAAGATAACTCTCAGGATAATTCTGAACCTAAAGAGTCTTCGCTTACTGAAAAAGTAGCGAAGGAAATTGAAGATGGTTTTGATAAACTTGCAGAGGGTGCAAAGAGAGCTGCTCAGCAAAGAGTAGTGGATCTCATTTCTAGTGGTAAAGAGGTTACCTATCTAAAAGAGGCTTCCATCAATGCAGCTAAGAATGATCCTAATCTCAATCTCAGAGAAAATGATGATGGATCAGTCACCGTAGTTGGGATCAAGTTTGATGGAAAGTGGGTGGGAAAAGAACCACAACCACAAACAACGGCTGTCGAGGATGCGATTTCCGCACCAGCGGAAAACGTGGCCGAGCAGACGCCAGAAGTAGAACTGGAAACTGAACGTAATGAGAAGGGAAAGTACCTTACCTTCAATAATCCGGGTGGTCAGCTTCTGGCTGATAAACAAGCTACGGCTGAGAGCTTGATGAAACAGAAGCATTCTCCTCTCCGGGCTAACCGTGGGAAGGGCCTGATTGGCCTCACAACTGCTTTCACCAATGAGCCTCTCATGCTGCCTGTGAGTATGCTCAAGGATCTCCCTGGGGCTGCTGATGAGAACCGTGTGGAAGGTGATGGCAAGTTTGACCGTCTGAATACTCTGGTTCAGAAGTATGGCTTCAAAGAAGACCAGGACGGCAACGCTGTTGTCATTGGTGTGAACCACTTGGGTCAGGCTTTCCTGATCGACGGGAATACTCGTACTGCTGTGGCTGCTGCTAACGGTGTGGAAAATATCCGTGCTGAGGTGAAGTGGTTCAATGGTGGTGAATCTGCTGAAGGTCCTATCACCCCTGAGAGTGTGGCTGCTGCTGTCCAGAAGGAAACTGCTCCCGATTTGTTTGGGCTGGGAACAGACAAGGAAATTTTTGATAATGAAATGTCAAAACAGTTTAGAGAAAAATTGACAGATTTTCTGAGTGAGTCTTTTGGTGATGAGCTTGTGGGCTTTGTTTTGGAGAATATTACTGGATTCTTTAGCATCTTCAACGAAACAGAAAGTGGTGCAGTTCACTCTTATGGAGGTCAGATGATGCTTGGGTTTGAGCATAGTATAGTTATGGATATGCTTTACAAAGACCTGAACACACAACAAAAACACACAATTCTTCATGAAATTGGTCACATCGTTGATAGTCTCTTTCTTAAAACATCTCTTGATGGTGAGTCTGTAGTTAAAGAGTGGTACTCAAATGCTTCCTTTTTGAAGGAAGCAGAATCACTTGTATTTAGAGATGAAAACTCAAATATGGCTGAGTTTCTGCTGTCCTATGCTCTAAGACAAACCAACACGTATAAGAAGAAATCAGAGCTGTTTGCAGAAATGTTTTCTCTTGCAACAAAAGATATGGAAAGGTTGAAAAATGAACTCCCCAAAATCGCAGCTTTCTTCGAAAGCTTCATCAAAAGAATCGAAACCGATACTCAAAACGCTTTCGGACCCAAAAACGTTGGGACAAAAAGCTCCTTGGTAAGTGAGGAAGAATCCTATGTAGAGAACACAAACACTGGAGCTGTTGAGACTCCCAATGATAGTACTCCTGAAGTATTCACGGTCTCTCAACAGTTCATGGATACTTTTACAGAAAGTGACAAACCCACTGAATACACCAACTCAGATAAGCTGCTAGACTTGGTTTCCAAGCGTGAAGGAACTGAAGCCTATGTCGAGTTTGCCAAGCCTTTGGTGAAGACTCTGGTCGAAGGGATGCAGGAACGTCTGCCACTCATCCAGAGCAAGATGTCTCAGAGTGACAAAGACGAAGGGACTAAGCTGGTCCGCTTCAAAAACATGATGCTCGTGGACCCAACAACGGGCCTCTACAATGAGGCTCTGCTGAGCCTTGGTGCAGTGACCGTGGTGGACTGGCTCACCTCTGTGAGAGGCATGGGCGCTGGCCGTCTGAGCGATACTTTGGAAGATCTCGGGCTGACCTCGTTCGATCTCTCCTCAGATGACATTAAGTCGATCATGAACAGTGTCCCGGTTCGTCAGGCTGTAGAGCAAATGGCCAAGGACATGGTTCGTCTGTGGAACGTGAAGGCAAATACTGATGCCTCTATGGTGGACATTCGTGGTGCGACTGAAGGTCTGATCAAAGAACTCCTGGTAGTTCTCAGCGAGAATACTGACTTCATCGACATCATCGAAATCAAGGTTGCCAAGGATGGTGTGGACAACGCAACTGCTGCTGCCATTGACGTTTCTGGTATGAAGGATACCCAGAAAACTCTGGGTATTGTTGGTCAAAACTCAGTACAGAAAACTCTGTATCCTGAAGAAACCATCATGGCTTCTATTGGTGAACCAATTCAAGGAACTGATCAAACTCAATCCCGTGGGAATGTGTCTTTGAGCAAGCTGGAAAAAGCTGCTTTGAAGCGTATGCAGGATACCCCCCATTACGCTGATGATGGGTTTACTGGTTTCCTGAGTGCCATTGGTTTCGAACCACTCTCACATCTTCTGGGGTGGAAGGATCCTTCGGCTCTTCCTGAGAACCATCCTCTTCGGATCTCTATCGAGGGTAAAAATATCTCGATCCAACGGGACTACGAAGATGCCATGATGATGTCTGATGCCATTGGTTCAGCTGGGGGGAATGGTGTTCCCGTGTACTACCCGGTTGGTATTTCCAAAGTGGGTCGTCACCAGATGAAAGGGATCAACCCGCAGAACAACAAGATCCTTCGGGCCATGGTTACACCTACATGGAGTGATCTGGACATGACTGTTCAGGCTGACAAAGATGCCTTCTGGCTGACTGTTGCGCAAGGCTCTGGCCTTGCAAAGGTCGAAAGCAAGTCTCACACCTTGATCCTGAATACGATCCAGAAAGACTTCAAAGCCACATACAACGATGCTTTGGATATTGTTGGGAAGTATCTGGAGACAGGTATTCTGGATGCTACGGCTTTGATTACTGCTCTTGGTACTGCTGAGATGGCAGTGATCAAGACTGTGTTTGCCGTAGCTGAATTGGAGAAAGCTACTCGTGATGGTAAGCTCTCAACCTTCCGTACCTCTCTGAGTTTCGAACTGGACGGCAAGACGGATGGTCCTGCCAACATGATGTCCAACTTCGGTCAGGGCATGGTGACTTCAGCTGACTACAACAACTTTGCTCGGGTTGGTTTCTTCCTCGGTAGATTGGGGATGACCTTGAACAAATTCTTCAAGAAGGGTGAGTTAGGTGAAAACGTTGACCTTTACGAAGTCACCTCGAACAAGGGAGATCTCGGTCTCTACAAGATGATCGGTAAAGCTAGTGAAACAGAGAAAGCTGTACTCTATGCGGCCCAACGGTTTGCTGGTGTTTTCGGTGACTTCAAGATCAACGAAGATGGCTCCATCACCATGACTAGGAATACTGCCAAGAACCCTATGACCAAGACGGTTTATGGTTCTGGTGTGAAGGGTGTTGGTGATGGTATCGCACAAGAAATGATGCTGGAGTTCTATAACCAACTGGTTCAGCTCCCTGCTGGAACTGATCTGGCTGCCCACTTTAACTACCCTGGGATTGAGAAAGACGTAGAGCTTCTGTTTGGTCAGAAACTCCCTTCACCTTTGAACGTGAATACCTTCCAGTTTTCCAAAGCTGCTGCGGTCCTCTTCTCTGATGTAGTTACCAAATCAATTGGTACTGTGCTTTCAGAGACTGCCAAGAGTGTGATTGGTGACAAGATCACAGAGGTGAATGACCTCTTGGTTTTCATCACTGGGGTTCAGACTCAGTTTATCTCTGGCCTGTATCAGAAGAAACTCGATGAGCTGGTAGAAGCTCGTGCTGTTGAAGGGAAGATCTCCCGGAACAAGCAGGGCAAGGGTGTAGTCAGAGAACTGTCTCAGCGTGACTACGATGAGCTGGTGAAGGAACTGCGGTCCTACTCCCCTGTGTACTCTAACGGCTCTCAGACGCTCGCTATTGGCTCGTTCTCAGGCAAGCCCAGCGACATCGAGATGTCTTCAACCATGGACGGTAGGCTCCGGGTCAAGGCCACTATGGCTACGCCTGACATCGCTGGTGTGAAGGTGATCCCTTACATCTCCATTGGTCGTGGTGACGCCATGATGATGAATACCATCTACGGCTCGGAGAATGCTCCTTCGGACACGATCCCAGTGTTTGATGGTATCGATATGCCGATCAGCAAGATCATGGCCTATGCCAACCAGATCAACGAAGCGGTCATGAACAACTGGGACAGCAATGTGCTAGGCGATATTCTGACAGACTTTGAGAAGTTTATGGGTCAAGTGTCTGAAAACACTGATCTTCTGGAAAAGGCTTTTGAAGTTGTGAAGAAAACTTCATTTAATTCTACAGTCGTTTCCAGTGGAACCAACACCGCTCAGGAACTTCTGGAGAAGCTGAAGGAAGCCGTTCGTCAAAACCAAGCCCGTAAGGCAGTGTTCAAGCGTATTGCTGTGTCGGTCGATCACATGGGTGGATCCGGGACTTCCTACGTCCGTGGGGACAAGGAATACACCCGTGACCAGATCAACCAGATGATTGCTGCAGAACTCGATGGGGTAGTTATCCCTGTTGAAGTCACGCCTGTAGTTGAGGCTGAGCCTACTCCTGTAGTGACTGAACCAGAAGTGAAGAAACCAGAGGCTGGGAAGTTTTCTTCCCTGGTTACTACAGACACCAACACGATGTTGACTGCTCTGGAGAAAGAAACTCGGAACAAGAATGTGCGGGAAACTGTGAAGGTTCTTCGTTCGCTCCTGAATGACAACTTCAAGGTTGTCACCGGATCTATGGATGACATTCTCGCTTGGAGAAAAGAAAACCTCGGGGATGTAGCTATCCTTCCCAATCGGAAAGGTTTCTTCGATATTGAGAACAAGACAATTTTCCTGACGGAAAACAATCATGAAACTATCGCCCATGAGATGATCCACCTCGCTACATTTGAGGTGGTACTTGCCCACTACAATGGTGAGCAAAACAAGTATGTGGATCGTCTTGAAGAACTCATGGAAGAGTTCCTAGCCATGGATTTCAACGATGTTCCAAAGGAAGTTGCTGATGCAGCAAATTCAGCTCGGGCACAGATCCTAAAGAATAGGTTCTCAAGCGAACCATTCTACAAGGCTGTGACACTCAATGAGTTTATGGCTTGGACCTTAACTAATGAGGCTTTGATCAAGACCCTGAAGAACACCGAAGTGAAGATCCTCTCAAGGTTCACAAAGGGTGCTCTGGCTCTGATCAAGCGTATCCTTGGAATGGATACTGTTCCTTGGGACATGTATTCTAATATTCTGTTCAACACTCTGATCATTGGCCAACCTTCAGGAAACACTGGAGATGGTGGTAACGGTGATGGTGGTGGAAACAACAACAATAACTCAGGTGGGGAAGTAACTCCTCCTGCCCATAACTTCACGAATTTCTGGATTGATCTTGTCAGAGAACGTCTGAACATTGCTAACCAAACTCGTGATGGTAAAGGCAAGATCAAGCAGCTGAACCGCTATATCAAGGTGGCTGATGATGCTACTACCAAGCTGGAC
>Ga0075464_10000051_pt1 | contig 41375 bp, 52 predicted proteins | sample DEB19_08_DNA_5_FD_75068 | JGI IMG/M metagenome (GOLD analysis project Ga0075464, IMG submission 75068) | Aqueous microbial communities from the Delaware River and Bay under freshwater to marine salinity gradient to study organic matter... | ecosystem: Environmental > Aquatic > Marine > Coastal ...
GCGTCAAGGAGGCGGTCTCAACGGCCGCGCACCGTCGGCGCCGTAACCCGGTCGCCGAGTGGCTGCTCCGGCTCAGGTGGGACGGTACCGACCGGCTCGAGACGTGCCTGCCCGGGGTAACCCCGACCCTGTACACCCGCACCGTAGCCCGGAAGTGTTTCGTGGCGGCTGCCGCCCGCATGCTCGACCCCGGGTGTAAGTGGGACCACACCCTGATTCTGTACGGGGACGAGGGCCTCGGCAAGACCTTCTGGATCGACAAGCTGTCGCGCGGCTACTCGGCGAGCCTCGGCCGCATCGGTGACAAGGACACCCTGATCGCGATGCAACGCTCCTGGATCATGGTCAGCGATGAGGGCCACACCATTAGCAAGGCGGATGCCGACGCTCAGAAGGAATTCCTCACCAGAACCAAAGACGTGTTCCGAATGCCGTACGACCGCGAGGCCGCGCCACACCCGAGGCATTGTGTCATCTGGGGGTCGACGAACGACAAGATCTTCCTGAACCGGATGGAGGGCAATCGTCGATTCCTGATTGTGCATTGCGAGAAGCGGGTGGATTTCGACGCCCTTACCGACGATTACGTGGAGCAAGTGTGGGCCGAAGCGGTTTACCGGTACCGGGCGGGCGAGAAGCTATTCCTGGACGAGGCGGAATCGGCGCTGGCGAAAGTGAACCGGGAAACGTACACGGAGGAGGACGTGCTGCGCGGCATCGTCGCCGAGTACCTGGAGCGCGACGTGCCGCTGGAGTGGGAGTCGTGGTCGCCCGAGCGCCGGGCCGGGTGGCTCGCCCTCGGCGACGACGAGAACTTCACGCCGGGCGTGCGCAAGCAGAATGAGGTCTGTACCCTCCAGCTGTGGTGCGAGGCCATGGCCCGGCGCCGAGGCGACCACACCCGCCGCGAACTGATCGACCTGGCGAAAGTGATGCATGATATGCCGGGGTGGAAGACGATCGAGGGCAGGCGCCGGATTCCGCATTACGGTCCACAGCTGTTGTTTATCAGGACGAGCAACGTCGATCAAGATCTCGCCGAGTTGCTATAGGCTCGGTGCAGGCAGTAAATCAGCCCAAAGGAAAGGAAACCAACATGGGCGTACATGTTTCATTCGACACGGTGGGAACGACCGCCGAGGAATTGAAGGCCGTCCGGGCTTTCATTGACTCGCTGGTAGCCGAGGAGCCGGCCGTCGCGGTCATCAAGTCCGAGCCCGAGGCCCAGGCCGCCGAGCCCGAGGCACCCGCCGCACCGGTTCGGCGCAAGCCCGGCCCGAAACCCCGGCCCAAGCCCGAGCCCGAGCCCGAGCTCGAGCCGGAGCCGGTCGACGAGCCCGCCGATGACGTGATGGGCGATGGCCCCTCGCTGGACGAGGCTCAGGCCCGCGCCCGGGAGTTGGTCGGCGACGGCAAGACGTCGGTGGTGCGCAAGGCCCTGGACGCCGTCGGCGTCAAGCGGGTCGGCGAGCTTGCCCCCGGGCAGGTTGCGGCCTTCATGAAGGCCCTCGGGTGACCATCCCTCCGACCGAAGCGGTTGCCCGCGTGGCTTTTCTGCCACGCGGGCAACTCCTGCCGACCGTGCTCGGCACGGCCGGGTGCGTGGAGGTGATCGTACGGGTCACCGCCGACCAAGACCCGGGCGAGGTTACCGTTCTGTTCGCCGGGTTCTCAACCGGTGCCGTCGAGTCGAACGCCCAAGCCATCACCGAGATGGCTCAGGTGCTGCTCGGCATTCTTCCAGAGACCAACACCAAGGAGACACCGTAATGCCTGACGAGCACGCTCGGCTCAGCCCATCGTCGAGCGACCGCTGGATCTCGTGCCCGGCCTCGGTTCGGCTGATCGAGAAGCTGCCCCGAGACAACCGCACGTCTGTCTACGCCGAGGAGGGCACCACGGCGCACGCGATGGCCGAGCTCAAGGCGCGGTCGGTGCTGCTCGGCAAGCCCGACATGAAGGCCATGATGGCGCTGAACCGGAAGGTGCAGTCGGCCGGGTACGACGCCGACGAGATGAACATCCACACGGACGGCTATGTCGACCTGCTGCGCGACCTGCTCGCCGAGGCAGGCCCGGGCGCCGTGCTCCTTCTCGAGCAGCGGGTGAACACTGGCGTCCAGCTGTGCTGGGGCACGGCTGATACCGCCATCGTCGGCGCGAGCAAGCTGATCATTGTGGACCTGAAGTACGGGCAGGGTGTGCCGGTCGACGCCTACGAGAATCCTCAGCTGATGCTGTACGGGGTCGGGGCACTCGAAACGATCGCCGACCTACTGGTCGAGGTCGATGAGGTCGTCATGATCGTGTACCAGCCCCGGCTGAACAGCACGTCACGGTTCACGATGCGAGCCGACGATCTCAGGGCCTGGCGCGACAGCCTGCTACCAATCGTCGAGGAGGCCCTACATGCGCCCTCTCCGGCGTTTGGGCCGTCAGACAAGGCATGCCGGTGGTGCCCCCTGGCGGGCGAGTGCCGAGCCCGGATGGAATGGGCGACCGCGCACGACTTTGCCTCCGACCCCGACCTGCTCACGGTCCAGGAGCTCGCCGAGATCCTCAAGGACCTGAAGGGCATCCGAACGTGGGCCGACTCGGTACACGAGACAGCGATGCGCAAGGCATACGTGGAGGGCGAGGTCATCCCGGGCTGGAAGGTGGTCCGGGCAGCTGGGCGGCGTTCGATTCCAGCGGCCGAGCACGTGCACGCTATCCAGACCGCGATCGACAAGGGGTATAACGCCGAGGAGGTCGCCACCTTTAAGCTGAAGGCCCTCGGGGAGCTCGAGAAGGCCCTCGGCAAGAACTTCCAGGACGTGCTCGGCTCGTTCATCGTCAAGCCCGATGGCGCCCCGAGCCTGGTCCCCGAGAGCGACAAGCGGCCGCCGATCGACCGGACCGCCGACGCGGCCGCCGACTTCCAGGCAGACGTCTAACCCCTACCCCCGGCCGAGCGCCGGGGGTAGGGTTGCCATTGCTACACCGACCAAACCGAACCCACGAGAGGGCTACCCGCATGAAGCAATCCGAAACACTCCTCAAGCCCTGCTGGTGTGGGGGCGCCGTCGAGAAGTTCGTCGGCGGCGAGGGGTTCATCTTCGAGTGCGTCGAGTCGGGTTTCCACGCCCCGTACGCCACTGGCGTACGGCCCATCCGGATGCTGTACGTCGCCGGTCCCATGACCGGTTACCCCGAGTGCAACTATCCCGCGTTCAACGGTGCCGCGCGGCAACTGCGCAACGCCGGGTTCCGAGTGTGGGACCCGGCCGAGCGAGTCGACAGCCATATGACCCGGCACTACGTCGACCTACTGAGGGACGATCTGAAGGGCCTGCTGGAGTGCGATGGCGTCGCCATCCTCCCCGGGTGGGAATTCTCGACCGGCGCTCGCAATGAGGTCACTGTCGCTGGCGTGCTGCGCATGCCTGTCAAGCCGGTCGCCGACTGGCTGACCCACCAAGAACTCCCCCCGGCCTGAGCCGAGGGGCGGGCCGAGCCCGGCCCAAACCAACACCAACCAGGAGGCACGAATGCCCACCGCATCACAGACCAAGGTCGTCACCGGCAAGGCGCGACTTTCCTACGTCAACCTGTTCGAGCCGCGGCTCGACAAGGACGGCAACAACCCCAAGTATCAGTGCAAGCTGCTGATCCCGAAGTCCGACCGGGCGACGATGGCCAAGATGCGCGCCGCCCAGAAGATGGCGATCGCCCAAGGCGAGCAGGGGAAGTTCAACGGCAAGAAGCTCCGGGGCGAGCCCGGCACCGGGCAGTCGTGGGACACCATCCACGATGGCGACGAGTCGGACTCGGAAGAGGACGCCGGTCACTGGACGGTGAACGTGTCCAGCAAGAACCGGCCGGGCGTCGTCGACCGGTCGCTCAACCCGATCATGGACAGCACCGAGGTCTACTCGGGCTGTTACGCCCGGGTGTCGCTCAACTGCTTCCCGTACAACTTCGACGGCAAGATCGGCGTCACGTTCGGCCTGAACCACGTGCTGAAGCTCGCCGACGGCGATTACCTCGGCGGCCGCACCCGAGCCGAAGACGACTTCGATGAGCTCGACGACGAGGACGGCGACAGCGTCCTCTGATCTACCGGGCGGGGGCTTCAGCAGCGAGGCCCCCGCCTCTTCGGCCTACCCCACGGAAGGAACCATGAACGAGCTCTGGATTGACATCGAAACGTACTCGGCCACCCCTATCGACAGCGGCGTCTACGCCTACGTAGAGGACCCCGACTTCATGATCTTAATGGCAGCTTGGGCGATCGACGACGGGCCGGTTCAGGTGGCGATCGGGGCCGAAGAGATCGACGCCATACCAGGCTTGTGGGACCCGGCCGTCGTGCAGAAGCGGGTTGCGCACAATGCCATGTTCGAGCGCGTCTGTTTCAGCCGGTTCGCGTATCTGCACGACTGGTCCGGCGAGGCCGAATGGCCCTTCTTCATGCCGCCCGAGTTGTGGCGCTGCACGATGGCGCAAGCCTCGGCGAACGGCTACCCGGCATCGCTCGACCGGCTCGGGCGGGCGATCGGTGGCGAGCTGAAAGACACCGCGGGCTCGGCCCTGGTTCGCTGGTTCTGCGTCCCTGACCGTAACGGCAAACGCCGGTTGCCCGAGGACCACCCTGAGAAGTGGAATCAGTTCGTCGAGTACTGCCGCCAGGATGTCGTGACCATGCGCGACGCCTCAAACAAGATGGCCCCGCTGTCCGACGCCGAGCAGCGCGTCTGGGAGGTCGACCAGCATATCAACGACCGGGGCCTACCGGTTGACCACAAGATGGCCATCCAGGGTGTACGGGCGAGCGAGGCCAACCGGATGGAGGGCGAGATCCAGGTCTGGGCGGCCTCGGGCATAACCAACCCGAGCAGCATCCAACAGATGATGACTTGGCTGCACGCGAACGGCGCACCGCTGCCGAACCTCCGCAAAGAGACGGTCGAGAAGGCGCTCGAACGGCACGCCGGAACCGCGGTCGGCGACGTGCTACGGCTCCGCCAAGACCTGGCTCTGGTGGCCGCCAAGAAGTATTCAGCGGCCTTGGTGGGCATCAGCGAGGATAACCGGCTACGGGGCCAGCTGCGCTTCTATGGCGCGCATACCGGCCGGTGGTCGGGCAAGGGCTTCCAGGTCCATAACATGCCCCAGCGGGGCACCATAAAGATGACCGAGGACGAGATCGACACCCAGATCGCCAAGCTGAAAACCGGTGTCGACATGAGCGAGACGGTGCTCAAGTCGCTGGTGCGATCGTTGTTTGAAGGCCCGTTCGACGTATTCGACTACGCGAGCATTGAGGCCATCGTCGTCGCTTGGCTCGCGGGCGAGCAGTGGGTTCTGGATGCGTTCAGGGCGCACCGCGATCTGTACGTCGAAACCGCCGAGCGCATGGGCGGCCTCAGCCGGGCCGAGGGCAAGATCGCGGTGCTGGCGCTCGGGTACAGCGGGGGAATCGGAAGCCTGAAGGCCCTCGGGGGCGGGTCGATGGGCAGCGACCATAAGCTTCACATGCTGGTCAACCAGTGGCGCAAGGCCAACCCGTCCATCTGTTCGCTCTGGGGCGATCTGCACGACGGGTTCTTGGCGGCCGACCGGCCGATCGGGTCGGGCCGGGTGCAAGTCGAGAAGGACGGCAAGGATCGTCTTCTCAGGCTCCCGAGCGGCCGCGCGCTGGTGTACCGCAAGGCGCACCACGCCATCGTTGCCGGTCCGTACGGGCCTCGGCGGGTGATCAGGTTCATCGACCCCCGAACCGGGGCGCCGAGCGACACCTATGGCGGTCGCCTCGCCGAGAACATCACGCAAGCTGTCGCCCGCGACGTGCTCGCCGACGCGCTCGTCCGTCTGCACGATGGCGGGCATCGGGTGGTGCTGCACGTGCATGATGAGGCTGTAGTCGAGTCGGACGGTAGGTTCGACGAGATCGCCGAGGTGATGGGCCGGTCGCCCAGCTGGGCGCCGGACTTGCCTATTCGGGTGGAGGGATTCCACACCCGACGCTACCGGAAGGAATGACGTGTACGACTTGGACATGCGGTACTTCGACTTTGTCGAGGAGCGGCACGCGGCCTGGCAGCGTAGGCAGGCAGGCGAGCTCGGGCCATGGTCGACCGACCCCATCATCGCGGGCCGGAAGTTCACGAACGTGTACCGGGTGCTTGACCGTGGCAGTCAGCTACTCGTCCGGATGCTGTACGACGGGGGGAGCCCGAAGGACATCTTCTTCCGGTGTTTCATGTACCGGTACACCAACCGGCCCGAGACCTGGCTCTGGATGCGCGACAAGCTCGGCCGGTGGCCGGGCATGCGCGACCTGGAAACCGTCGGGCGTCTGCTCAAGGACCTACGCTCGACGGGCCAGCCTGTCTTCTCAGGCGCTTACCTCATCATCCCCCAGCCGGGGCACCGGGGCGACAAGATCGACCACGTGATGGACCTGATTCGGGTCGCCCGGCGCCGGGTGGCTCGCGACTACCTGGCCGCCTCGGGGCCGCAAGATCGGTTCGAGATGCTGCGCAAGCTGTACGGGGTCGGCGACTTCCTGTCCATGCAAATCCTCACCGATTGGGGCTATTCGCCCTACGGCTCGGACGACGAGAACGACTTCATCATGCCGGGGCCGGGCTGCCGCAAGGGCATCCGGGCTTGGGGCTGGACCGGGGACTACGTCGCGGGCATACGCCACGCCCGGGAATTCTGGGCGTCCGAGCGCTCGGTGCTGCTCGGCGACCGGCCGCCATCGCTGATGGACGTGCAGAACACGTTCTGCGAGTTCTTCAAGTATGACCGCTACCAGCGCAAGGGGGGCGAGCACCCGGCCGCGTACGTGTCCAGCTACGGGCCGCCCCCGCCCTTGATGCTGCCCGTACATTGGCACGTAACACCCGAACCGAAAGGAACGAAATGAGGGAAACGTACACGACCCCGACGGATGCTCTGCGGGGTATGGCCCGGTACCTGCTCGCGAGCGATGAGGTACCGAGTCGTAACGGCACGACTCGAGAACAACTGATGAACCGAATCACCGTCAAGTATCCTCTCGAGCGGGTGATCACAGCCGCCAAGCGCAAAGCCTCGCTGCCTGCACAGATCGCCGAGTCGGCCTGGATTCTGGCCGGTCGGAATGACATCGAGTGGCTGAGCAACTACCTGCCCCGGGCCGCCGAGTTCAGCGACGACGGCAAGGTGTGGCGCGGGGGCTACGGCCCTCGGCTACGGCGCTGGGGCGAGGTCGACCGCGGCATACAACATCTGGGAAGGAGCGGTGTCGACCAGCTGGCGCACGTGGTCCGCCTGCTGAAGTCCGACCCGGAAACTAGGCGGGCCGTCATCTCGCTGTACGATCCGGCGGTTGACACGGCACCAGGCAAGGACATCCCGTGCAACGATCTGCTCCACTTCATCGCCCGAGGCGAGTCGCTGCACTTGCACGTCGTGACCAGGAGCAATGACTTGATCTGGGGGTGGTCGGGCGTCAATCAGTTCGAGTGGTCTGTCCTTCTCGAGGTAGTCGCCCGGCTAACCGGATTCGAGATGGGGGCGATCACGTATTCGATCACGTCGCTGCACCTATACGAACGGCATTACAAGAAGGCCGAGGCGATCGCGTCCAGCCCGACCGCCAACATCGGCGTTACCCCGCCCCGCTTCGATCTCGACAACATCGGGCAGCTCGACGGAGAACTCATCAAGTTCTTCGAGATCGAGAACACTCTGCGCACGACACCTGACCACGACCACACGGCCGTGATCGAGGGCAGCGTTAAGGACCCCATGCTGCGCTCGTGGCTCATGGTCCTGGCCTATTGGTGGTCGGGCCGGGAAACCTACCTCGCCGAGCTTGAAGACACCGCCCTGCCGTGGGGGGCTCGCAACAGCCCAGGCCGACCGTTGCCCCCGGCGCCCCAGCTGCGCACCGAGATCGCCCGGTGTATGGCCGACCTACACCAGCGCAAGGACAAGGCTTACGGCGACTCCTGGAAGAAGCGCGGCGAGTTTGTGTCCATCCAGGCGAACGTCGCCCGCAAGGTCGACCGGCTCGGCGCGAGCGACGAGGACGAGACCGCGCTCGACACCCTGATGGACCTGACGATCTACCTGATCAAGTACCAGCGATGGATGCGCCAAGACGGCACCGACCGGCGCACCGAGGACGAGGTCGTCAGGAGCGCGCTGTCGCTGCTCGAGAAGACCGAGTACCAGGCGTACACGATCGGGCAGGCCCGCGTTCTGTTTGAGGAGATCTTGGCCACCCCCGATATCCAGATCCGTCGCGTGCTGGTGTCCCGGCTGCTCTGGGCGGCCTGGAACCTTACGCTCGACGAGTGGGAGTCGACCCAGAAGCGTAACGCCGAGATGAAGCGGGCCTTGTGGGGCGGGGCCGAGCCGACCAGCAACTACGTGAACCAGGACCGATGATGCTCCCGTCGCTCGACCTTCACGAGGACAGCCAAGACGCCAAGTTCGACTTGGTGTTCAGCCTCGCCCAGCGGCTCGACCTGCTGCCCCCGGTGTACGTCATAAGCCACGCTCGGGCGGGCCGCGTACGGACGCTGAAGACGCTGCCGGTGCTGAACGAGATGCCGGGGGTGCTGGTAGTCGCCGAGCACGAGATGGCCGAGTACCAGAGGCACCATGGGCGCCGGGTGCTGCTGCCCATCCCGGAGAGCTTCGGACCCCGGAACCTCGGGGTCGGCCGAGCCCGGCAATGGTCGCTCGACACGGCCGACGTGCTGGGGCACGACCACGCCATTGTCCTAGATGACGATCTCACGCTTCTCAGTGTCCTGTGGGGCGCCGAGCCCGGCCGGGCTAGCCGAGCATTCGCCGGTCGGGTCGAGGGCCGCAGGGAGGAGTTCTTCCTGGGGGTGTTCATGCTGTTCGTGGTCGCCTCGCTTGAGGCATTCGAGCGGGTGCCCTCGGCCATGATCTCGAGCCACCAGAACCAGAACGCGAACCGCACCCCGGCCGCGAGCGAGGCCCGCTATCAGGTCAACCTCGGGGGCAACCCGGGACTCGCGCAAGCCTGGCACGTGCGGCGGTTCCTGGAGGCGACTGGCGGGCTCGACCTGGCCCGCTGGAACGACCACGGCGACGATATCGGGGCGGTCGTCCAGATCCTGAACGCGGGCGGGTCGGTAATCAAGGTGCCGAGCATCATCGGCAACTCGCTCGACTGCGAGACGGACTCGGTCATTCGGACACCCGAGTCGGCGCCGCGACTGCGGCAGGCCGAGCACGATCACTTGATGGCCGACCCCCTCGGCCCGTACGTGAAGACCAAGTATGACCTGATCGACCGGCCGCAATGGCATTCGCTCGACTGGCGCCGGTTGGCTCGCGACGGCCGGGTGACCACCGGTTCGGCGCCGTGGGCGGTGTGAGTCGTGCGCTGCCCGACCCCGGGCAAGAAGGCGTACCGGTCGAACCGACAGGCGATCAGGCAGGCGATCGGGCAGTCCAAGATCTTCGGGACCCCGTTCCGGCCGTACCGCTGTCCGTGTGGGAAGTGGCACTTGTCGACCAAGCCCTGACCGTGTAGTGTTGCCCCTAGCAACTACCCGAAGGAGCACCGCATGTCCATGCACACCCGTATCTCGGCCCTGCTCGCCAAGGCCGAGGGCGCCAGTACCGACGCCGAGGCGGCCGCGTATTTCGCCAAGGCCGATGAGCTGATGCTGAGGCACGCGATCGACCGTGCCGAGCTTGCCGCGACCGACACCGGGAAGAAGGCCGAGCCGATCGAGAAAATCTATATCGACTACGACTCGACCGCCGCGGCGCCGAAGGGCTTCTGGAACCATCTGGGCAAGGTCGGGACCTGGACCGTCGTTCGGGCCATGCGCGGCCGGGTCGATATGCTGCTGGACGCCCGCGAGCATGGTTTCTGGATCTACGGTCCCAAGACGGAGCTCGACTACCTCGGGCGCGTCGTCCCCATGATCTGGCGGGGTGCGTACGCGGGGCTACTGCGCCAGCGCAAATCAACCGACTGGTCCAGCTGGGAATCGAGCGACAAGTTCTCGTGGGACCGCGGGTACCTGGCCGGGTTCTGCCGTGGCATCGCCGACCAGATCGCCGAGCGATCGCAGGCCGTCGAGCAGTCAAGCCCCGGCGCGCTGGTTCTGGTTTCACGCGAGGTCGAGATCAAGAACACCATTCACGGGGAGCACACGGTCCGGTCGACCCGCCGCACCACAACCCCGCGCAGCGGCTACGCTGAGGGCCGCACCGATGGCCGGTCGCACACCCTGGCAGGGGGTGAGCTCCGGTGATCCGGTGGGCGCGCCCGGCTACCTCGGTGGCCGAGCGCGCCCGACGGGTGAGGTTCGCCCGCTGGATGGAGATCTACTGGGCCGAGGCTCAAGCTTGGTGGCAAGCTGCCGAGTACGAGACGATGATGTACGGCCCCGAGCTAGCCGAGGACAAGACGCACAACCCGAGACCGACCTTCAAGAAGTACCTGCTCGCGACCGCGGGACAGCCACGATGAAAGGGAACACCATGATGAACGACCTATTCGACGCCCTGGCCGCCAAGCTGGACGCAATCAACCCCGACCGGCTCGACGCTGAGGCCCAACTCGAGAAGCTCCATGAGGAGCTGGACGAGTTGGTCGACGAGGTACGGGCAACCGGCGGAGCCATCCAGGCCGAGAAGGTGCTCGCCGAGGCCGCCGACGTGGTGATCGTCGTCACGATGCTCGTCCGGGCGTTCGGGTACGACTGGAACGATCTGGTGGACGCCGTCGAGGCCAAGATGAACCGCAACGTGCGGCGCACGTGGGCGGCCCACAACGGGACCGCGAGGCACGTCTGATGCGCCGCGTGCTACGGGTCAGCGCGGTGGCCGCGGCCGTGCTGCTGGTGCTCGCGCTTGGCATGCTGGGACTCCTTCTCGTGTTCTTGGCGCGCCGATGACCCGCCAGCGGTGTACCTTCACGTGGCAGTCCAGGAACGGCCGGTGGCACGCCTGCACCAGGATGCACGACCCGGCTACCCCGACCCCACTCCACCGGTGCTCCGACGGCCATTCCATCTGTCCCGGCCGGGTGCACCCGCCCGACCATTCCAGCAAGGTCGAGGAGCTCGCCCGAGCCCGGAACCGTCGCTCGCTCGCCGGGGCCTCGCTGAAGTACCTGCCGTGGAGCACGGCCGACGATATCAGGGTGGTCGAGCTCCGGGCCTCGGGCATGCCGTTGGAGTTGGTGGCCGCCGAGGTCGGCCGCACGTGGGCCGCTGTCAAGTCGCGTCTGCAGAAGCTTGCAAAGCAAGAACGGTCCGTGTAATGTTGCCCTTAGCAACAACACCTACCCGAAAGGTTGCCACCATGTCAAGCACCAACATCACCCCCGAGGTCCTCGCAGTCGTCTGCCGCGCCTGCTTCTCCGAAGCGGGCGTGCCCTGCATCGTCGGCGCGACCGGCAAGAAGGCCTCCAAGTCGCACAACATCCGCGTCATGGACGCCGAGGCTCGCGAGGTCGCGTCGCTGCTCGATACGCCCGACACCGAGACCGCTGACGAGTTCAGCGAGTACGCCGAGGCCGAGGCCGAGGACGAGGCCGAGGCGATCAACGCCGAGTGGGTCGAGATCGGAGCTCATTTCGTGGCCCCCGGGCTCGTCCTGCAGGACAAGAAGGGTGGCGTCAAGGGCACCGTCGCGGCTCGCCGGGTCGGTGCCAAGTGGATCACCGCGCTCGATGCCGACATGAACACGCTGCTCTATGTGGCGAACGACGGCAAGGCGACCGTCTTCGTCACCCGCGAGTCGTGGATCGGCCTGCTCTTCTGAACCCCGCGCGAAATACCCCCGGCCGAGTTCGACCGGGGGTTTGCGTTTGTCCAGACACCCGTGTATAGTTGCCCTTAGCAACAACACCTACCCGAAAGGTTGCCACCGATAGGCTCCGCTACCACGTCACCCGCACCAGCTACCCGGCTGTCCCCAACTGCACTCGGTGTGACAGCCACAGCATCGCCACCGACGGCGCCACCCGAGTCCAGGTAAAGAAGCCTGGTAAGCGCTGGCCGACCATCGCTTGGCTCTGCGATCCCTGCGCCGCCATCACCACCACCGTCGCCCGCTGAACCCCCGACCCGGCCGAGTTCGGCCGGGGGTGTTGCGTTTGTCCAGACACCCGTGTATAGTTGCCCTTAGCAACAACACCTACCCGAAAGGTTGCCACCATGACCAGCTCCACCATCACCCGGCTCGACGCCTTCAACACGCTCGGCACGCCGCTCCTGTCGACGACAAGCGCGGCCGACGCCCTCGAGGCCGGGGGCCTCGCCGGTTGGAACATTCGCAAGGCCCCGGCGTACGCGGTCGACCCCATCACCGGCGATCGCGTCGAGATGCCCGACCGCCGCGCGGTGCTGTTCGATCGCCCCGAGGGCGGCCTCGGCTACCTCGGCGACGTGGGCCGGGCGCACACCACGATCCAGAACGAGGACCAGATCGCCATCATGGATCTGTTCGCCACCGAGGCCGGGGCCACCTTCGAGACGGCCGGTATCGCTAAGGGCGGCCGCCGCACCTTTATCACGATGAAGCTGCCCGGTCACTACCGGGTCGGCGGGGTCGACCTGATTGACAACTACGTGGCCGGTATCAACAGCCACGACGGCGCGGCCAACATCCTGATGGTCACCCCGATGCGGTTCGCGTGCATGAACATGCTCAACGTCGCGCTCGGCGACAACTCCTGCATCATCAAGGTTCGGCACACCCGGCACGCCGTGGCCCGGCTGCGCGAGGAGGTGCTCGGGCTGCTCGACAAGACCTTCATCTACCTGGACGAGTTCAACCAGATCGCCGAGAAAATGGCCGACACGACGCTGACGCAAGCCCGGTTCGAAGAAATCCTGGCGGCCGAGTTTGGCGCGGCCGACGACGCGGGCAAGGCAGCGCACACCAAGGCCGACGACAAGATCGCCGACATCCTCGACCTGTTCTCGGTGTCGAACACCAATAGCGGCATCCGGGAAACGGTGTGGGCCGGGTTCAACGCTCTCACCGAGTGGGCCGAGCACTACGCCCCGGTGCGTAACGATGACGTGAGCTTGGCCCGCGCCGAGCGCTCGATCTTCGATCCCTCGACCAAGGATCGGGCCATGGCCCTCATGCTGCAGGAGGTGGCGGCATGAGGACCGCCGCGCAGCGCAAGGGGCAGTACGGCTGCCCCTCGCGGGTGACCTACCGCAACATCCTGGAACGGATCAAGAGCCACCCGGCCGCCGCGAGCACCGACCTTGAGGGGGCTGAGGTTGTGGGCAGACTAACAATGGTGCCGTGCCCCAAGTGCCGGGTCTCCCCGGGCCGCTGGTGCCGCAGGCCCGACGGGTTGTTCTACGACTTCCTGCACGTAGCCCGCTGGCGGGCGGCCTACCGCGCCGGGGTCTGGGAAAGCCCGACGGTGGAGCTGCCCGGGGTCGAGGAGTTGTGGTCATGAGGAGCACCAGCCTCCAGGGCCTGGCCCTCGCGGCCGCCTGCTTCCTGGTCATGTGCCTGGGCCATATCCACTTGGTGGTAGCCCTACTCGTGTCGGCTCTGATTTGGCTGGGGTACATGTCGTACACCACCCGCTGAGAACGTCTGAACGGCCCCCGCCCGGGATATGGGCGGGGGCCGCTGTACTTGTGTGGGCCTATCCCTCGGGGGTGTCGTAGGGGTTGTCCACGATCATGGCGTCGGGCTCGGTCTCCATCGAGTCGCCGAGCTCCCGGATCTCGGTGCCGGTCGGAAGTTCGTTGGCCTCGCCAGCTACGACCGTTCCGCCCGGGTCGACGCTCTCGACGACGCTGCCGTTCGGAGTGACCAGGCGCCGAGCCACAACCGCGACCGCGAGCGGGGCCGCGACAGCTGCCACGCCCAGGATGGCGATCTGCTGGGCCTCGCTGAGGGGGACGCCGAACGCGACGAGAAGCGCCAGAACGGCCGTCGTGCCCGCGGTGATGGTGGCCGTGGTCACCAGGGGTTCGTTCTTCATTGGTAGTACCTTTCAGTTGAGATTCTTGGGGAGGGTGCCTTGCCAGAGCCACAGATAGTGGTCCGAGTGGGGGTTACGAACCTTGGTCACTTTGCGGGTGATGAACTCCGGGGTGGCGGCGACCATATCGAGCTTCTGCACGCCCGACTTGACCACGGTGTCCTCGTCGGGCGTGACCATCTTGAACCCGAGCCCGGCACCGAGCACTACCGCTCGCGCGGCCGCGGTGTTCAGGTCGCCCGCAAAGATGGTGGGGACGCCCTTGCGCACCAGGCCGAGGGCCTTGCGCACGTCGCCCAGCTTGGCCGCGGTGTTCTTGGCCGAGGCGAGCGGGCGCACGTGCACGCTGATCACGTCGATCACGTGGCCGGTCTTCGGCTCGAGAAGCGTCGCCCGAACCGCACCGTGGATGCCCTTGTCGTCGAACAGGACCACTGCGCGCTTCTGAAACGTCCACTGCGAGGCCCGGGCCATCACGCCGAGGTAGTTCAGCACGTATGCCTTGGTCTCCCCACCGTAGTGAGCGTAGAACGGTTTACGGGCTCGCTCGGGCAGCTCCTGAAAGGTGCTGAGCGAGAACTTCAGTTCCTTGGCCGCCCAGTCGGCCTGCACCGAGGTAGTCTCGTTGTCGTCGTCGCCGAACCGGTCGGCCTCCCAGTTGACCTGGACGAACCGGAAGTCACGGTCGGGCGACACCGGCACCGGGGCGGGTACCGGGGTGGCGGGCTTGGGATCGGTCAGCAGCTTGAACCACGTCGCTTTGCCTGCCACCCCGTCGGCCGCCAGACCGTTCGCGCGCTGGAACGACTTCAGCCCGGTGTACCCGAGCACCTTCAGCCGCCTCGCCAGGTCGGCGGCCGCCTTGGTGTCCTTCTTGGGGTCATACTGGAGGTGCCAGCGCTCGGACGGCACGGTTCGGTACCAGCCGTACGCCCGAGCCCGAGCGCCGGAATCGTCAGTCGAGCGGGGGGCGAGTGCGGGGTTCCCCTTCATGCCGCCCATGGCCCACAGGAACGCGGCTCCGGAGGGGGTGTAGAAGTCGCAAGCGACCCCCTGGATGTGCGGCGCCCCCCACGACGGTACCGCGGCGATCGGGCCGACCCCCCGGAGGTACCGCTTCCGGAGGGCGGCCTGAGCGTCCCACGTGCGGCGGAATACCTGAACGCCGTTCGCGGGCATACCCGCGGCGATCATGCGCAGATACGACGCGGCGGCGTCAGCGCGTAGCTGGTGCCCGGCCGAGTCGACCTTAATCCAGTAGCTGTGAGCTCGCGGGTCTGTGGCTGATGGCATGCCCCATAGCATAGCTCGGGCTAGTGGCGCTTCTCGCGGTGGACCCAGTCGAAGATCCAGGCTGGGAGCTTAATGTTGGTCGGGGCCGGAACAGCGGCCACCATTTCCTCAATCGTGACCAGGGCCTGCATCAGCTTGCCCTCCAGGTCGGCGACCCGAGGCGCCAGGTCGGCGGCCCGCTGCTCGGCGCGCTCGGCCCGTTGCTCGGCCCGTTCGAGCCGCTCCTCGAACCGCTTGATCACCTTGTCGGCGTAGGCCGATTCGCGCTCTTGCAAATCCATCTCGAGGACGCGGTCCTCCTTCGGCCCCCGGATAAGGGCTCGGATGCCCAGCACTATGCCACCAAAGGCAGACGCGATCAGGCCGACCCACCCGACGATAACCCCGATGTTCTCAATCATCCCGATCCCGCCGCCATTTCGGCCACGGCAAGCGGATTACGTGCTTGATCATGGTGAGCCATTGCTCCCACGCCCAAACGAGCGGCACCATCATCAGCGGGGCGATCATCAGCCGGAGGCCCGTTTGCGGGTTGCCCTGCGCGATAACAGCCGCCCCGTGGAAGAACGTCGCGGCTGCCATGGCCCAGACAGACACGACTGTCGCCCTGATGCTTCGGAAGATGCCGAGCGAGCCGATAAGGCCCGACACGAGCAGGGTGGACGAGTACAGAAGAACCGCGTAGTAACCCATCTGGTTCTCGATCGCGGGCGAGGGGCGGTCGAACAACCCGATAAGACCCACAACGCTGCACATGAGGCAGTAAAGAAACATGAGCGTCCTGGTCCACGGTTTCCGGTAATACCACCGCGACATCGTGGGCAGGAGGGGGTCGGACACATCGACCACAGTACCCTCAGGTAATATCCGGGGACTGCACCGTGTCCGCCTGCGCGGCGATCTTGCCTACGGTGCCCGCGCTCGCGCCGACCCCGTTGAACACGGCGCCCGTCGCGGTCGCCTGGACGTTGATCGCGTTGATCGCCCGGTTGCCCGACGCCGACGGCCGTAGCTCACTGCCCGCCATCCTCAGCCCTGTGCTCTTGATGTCCAGCTCGTGGTACGTGGTCGCGGCCGCGCCGCCCGAGGTTCCGATGACGCTCCCGACGATAGTAGAGTTGTCCGAGCCCGTGTCGAGCAGGACCCCAGACCACGAGTTGAAGCCCAGCACACACCCGGTCATCTCAACTGCGGCAACGGCCCAGACACCGTTCCGGGCGTTCGAGTACAGATGGCAGCTCTGGAGCTTCCCACCAGGGGCACCGAGGTAGGAACCCCCGAGCGTGTTGTAGGACATCGTGCACCCGTTCACGCTCGCGGCGATAGAGCCCGCCCCGCCCGTGATCAGGAGCCCGTAGGTCAGGTTGGCTGTCATGGTGCAGTCGTTCACTTTGCCGCGCACCGTCATGCCCGTGGCCCGCACGATGCTGATTCCGGGGCCGGTGTTGTTGTTCGCAATGCAGCCCTGGACCTGGAACTCCAGGATGTTGTACCCGGAGCTATTCGGCTCCAGGTCGATACCGGCTCCAGGGGCGGTGAAGCCGAGCGTGCCCGTGTTGATGAACCGGCAGTCGTTGGCAACGAACCGAGTACCCCCGATCACGGAACAGCCGTTCCGGCGGTTCGCGTCGCACGTGACGCGGGACAGCATGACGTCCTGGACAGCGCCGTCGCCCCCGATGTAGATCCCGTCACCCCAGCACCGCTTGACCAGGACGTCGCGGATCTTCGTGCGGTGCGCGTTCACATGCACGTTGATGCCGTGGCCCCACTCACCGGTGGAGCCCGTGTGCGTGGTGACGTCGCCCTCGACCGTGCCGCCCTCGATTGTGCAGTCAGGGGAGGTCACGTTGAGGATGCTGTAGTTCGTCAGGTTGTTCGGGATCACCTTGATGATCGCGCCAGAAGCCAGCTGAAGCCGGGTGTTGGCGATATTGAGCTGCACCCCGACCGCGCCGTTGACCATGTATGTTCCCGGTGGGAAGTAAACCGTCTTCTTGCCGTTTGCGGCTGTGATCGCCGACTGGATGGCGGCCGTGTCGTTTGTCGAGCCGTCGCCCTTTGCCCAGTTCGTTACCTTCACCAAACTACCCACTTCCTCGTTAGATCCAAGAACAACAATGCGTGTGCCCCAACGTACCGTGAGGACTTTGTACCCAACCGATGGCCTCGGCCCCAAGAAAGTCGGAGTGATGGATAGCGCGGGCTCCGACGCGTACTTCACACGAAGCGGCGATTCCTGAGTTACGTCCGCCCACCGGAGGGACGGTATTTCGAGGGCGGAAAGCATGCTCGATACGATCCGTCGAACGGTGGAAGTTTTCATTTCATGCGCCCCTAAGCCTGGTGCTAACCGGGCTGACGGGCTCCCCTTTCGACCACGAGAATGATTGCTGCACGACGCTTACCTTCACATCTAGAGGTTCCTTCACGGCGACGCCCCGCCAGCGGTACTCGGGGGTCCTCAGTCGGCCCGCGGACTGTAGCTCGATAACCCGAGTCGGGTCGAGCGGGAACCAGCGGTGCGAAAGTTCGTACGTGTGGGCGCCGTCGCGGTTCTGCGCCATGACGACCGCGAGTTGCCGGTCCAGCGAGGCTTGGTCCGTCGCGTCGACCTGGCCGCCCGGGTACGGGACCACTCGCTGGTTCACGGTGCTGTAGGGGCTCGCGGGGTCGGTGTTCCAGCCCTCGGCGATCAGCGGGTTCTCGTCACCCGTGTAGAGGACGAAATGGTTAGGCATCTCGTCGGGGTATTCGCGGCTGACCAAGGGCAGTGTGACCGATCGCTCACCCCACCCGAGCTGAAACACCTCCGCCCGCTCGCTCGGGTCTTGGTAAGGCTGCACGTATAGAACTCCCATGCTGTCCGACCAGACGGCCGCGTACCCGAGCGTGGCGGACATCTCGTTGACGAGCTTCCGGTACGTCGCTTCTGGGGGCCATGAGGCGTCCGACCTCAGCGTTCCCGCGCTCGGCTCGACGTACGCCTCGGCGATGCCGAGCTCCGTGAAGATCTCCTTCAGGGCGGTCGTGACGACGGTGCCCGACGGATACGCCCGGGTGCTGCCGAGCGTGTCGTCGAGGAACGCTGTGGTGTCCTTCAGAACGGCTTGAAGAGTCAGCACCGTGTCGGTTTGGGTGTCCCCCGCCACGGTCGGCAGGCCCGTGATGAGGGGGTGCCGTTCGACCTCGCCTCCGAGCTCCAGCGTGAGCCAGATCCTGATCAGCGACTTGCGCCAGGCGACGGGGGTCTGGAGGTCAACGTCAATCGACCCGCCGCACCGGTATTCGTTGTAGAGGTTCTTCTCGATGCTGAACCCTGAAACCCCGGGGAGTTGCCCGAGCGTGGCGCGGCTCACCCGGTCGAGCACGTCGACCGTCACTCGGTGCTGGACGCCGGAAGCGGTATAGTCCATCACGGCCCCACATGCACGACGGTAATCGACGCCTGCTGATAGACCAGGTCCGAGTCGGTCGCGTCGGAAGAAGGGATAGAAGCGTAGAACCGGAGCCCGTCGGGGGTGCGCACTACGGCGTCGCCAGGGGTCAGGACCACGCGCCGGATTTGGGACCAGTCGGTGCCCTCGGCAAGGAGCAGCACCATGCTGAAGTCCGAGCCCTCGCGAACCGCCTCCCCGTACGTGCTCACGGCCTCGGGGCGTCCGGCGTAGTTGTCGACGCTCTGGGCCAGACTGGCGGACCGCTTGCGCTGGACCCCCGCCCGGAATCGAGCCCGAGCGCTCGGCTTGTTCAGGTAAACCCACCGCTGCACCAGTGGCTCCGGGCCGACCACGAAGCTCAGTTCCGTGGTTGCGCCGTCAGCCGACCACGCCACGAGCACGTACTCCGGCCCGTCCGTGACCGGGGTCTCGTCGAGATACGACGCGTCCGGGTCGAACGTTGCCACGAGCTCGCGCACACCGTCGATCACTCGATAGAGGGCCTGAGCCACGGTATCGACCGTCACCACGCCATCCCCGGGGGGATTGGTAGTGGAGAGGGAAAGCGACCCCGAGGCTTCGTCCCACGCGGTCGAGAAGACCTCGGGCGCCACCGGGGGGAGGTACTCGATAACGAGCGTCGACGTGACCACGGCCGAGCTGAGCCCGGCGCCGTTCGTCGTCGACGCCTCGATACGGTACGTTCCCTCTAGAAGCGGGGTGTCCGAGAAGTCGAACTCCAACCCGGCTCCCGACTCGGCTCGGCTCAGCAGGAGCGCGTTTGTCGTGTCGTTGTAGACCCGAACCGTGGCGCTCGATTGCGCCGAGTAGTCGTCCGCGTAGCCAAGCTCGACCACCAAGCGGGACGAGTTGAGCGGGGAAGCTGGGCCGAGGATGGTGGTCGTGGGGCGCGGCGTGAGCGGGACGACCGACTCGGCCGAGAATGGGCTCCAGTCGGCGTGCAAACCCTTGGTGCGTGCCTTCCACTTGAGCAGGCCCGGGCCGAACGTACCCGCCGCAACTGCATACGACTGAACCGAGGCCCCGTCGCTGAACAGGTCCGCGGCCGCGCTCCATGTCGCGCCCCCGTCGGTCGAGAACACGTACGACACGTTCCGCTGAGTCTGGGGGGACGAATCCACGGGGTTGTGCGACCAGGACAGGGTGAACTCTTCGGTGGGCGGCTTGGCCGACGTCGGACCGAGGTTCGTCGGCGCGTTCGGAGCCGCAAGTAGCTGAACGATGTTCGAGACGTTCGACCAGCCCGAGGCGAGCCCGCCCGGCCCGAGCGCGCGCGCCCGATAGCGATGCGTGATCGCGGCGTTCGGGGACACCTGCACCCACGGCAGACTCGGGGTTGAAGCAACGGCGTCTTCCCACGTCGCCCCGTCGGGGCTGTCCTGGATCTGGAAGCCGGTTTCGTAGGCTGAGTTGTCGCTGCCCGTGACCTTGATTGAGCCGTCGCCTTGCTTGGCCGCCGCGAGCCCGCTTGGCGCGGCCGGGGTCGTGTAGATCGCCGCGCTCTGGACGTAGGTGGTTGACTGCCCCGCGCTGTTCCTGGTGTAGAATCGGTAGATGATCTTCGAGTTGTCGGGTAGGCCGCTGACCGTGACCGAGGCGGTCGGATAGGCCACGCTGCCGACGTTCAGGAAGGCGCCGTCGTTCAGGCTCCGGTAGAGCTCGGTGGTGGCGACCGGCGCCGCGGTCGTGTTCGTCAGCGTCCAGTTGAACGTGCGACTCGACCCGGCACCCGACACCCCGAGCGCACTCGGGGCGGCCGGGATGCTGATGGGCCGTTTCGAGAAGGTGACCGTCTTGTCGGCGGTCAGGGTGCCGCCCGCGTAGTTGACGCCCGAGAACGAGGCCTCGAAATGGACCGTGGTGGTAGCCGTGTAGGACAGATCCTGCCACTGGGCCGAAACGTTTTTGATGCGCTCCTCGCCCGAGCCATCCACGTTGATGTTGGCGTCGCTGCCGTCGGTTACCGCCCCGCCCGACCAAGACAGGTTGTTGGCGCTGTCGTTGATGTTGACGTTGCGGTCGATCGTGATGCGGGCGTCGGTAATACGAGCCTGGCTCTTGTCACCGTTGTACTCGACCCCGTCCCAGAAGACGCCGATCCGGATGCCGTTCTTGGATGACCCCCAACCTCCAGGCATTAGGCCCTCCCTCCAGCGCCGACAAGGTGCGATTCCACGTTCAGCTTAGCGTCGTGCCGAGCCATGTTCTCGTCAAAGAAGATACGGCCGTTCGCGATATCGACGCGGAGCCCCTCTAGGGCCTTGCGGATGTCCTCCGGGGTAATGCCCCCGCCGAGCACGCTGGACGTCTGAGAGGCATTGAGGACGCGCTCACCTCCCCTGAACGCGCGGAGGGACTTGCCGAGTACGAGCTCCGCGCCGTTCTCGGCGACCGACGACACACCAGAGGGCGCGTAGTCGGTTCCCATGCTGAACCCGCCGATGGCCTTCTTGAAGATCGCCTCGGGCGTCCGCTTCAGGGAGGTTTCGATGACCGACTCCCACGGCTCGGCCACGTTCATGCGCCGTAGCAGGCCCTTGATCATGGCGCCGAGGCCGAAATCAAAGCTTCCGCCCCCGCCCCCAGTCGCGGGGCCTCCGCCTCTGCGGCCGCCCCCGGCCCACCCGAGGTGCCAGCCCTCGGACGGAACCGGGGTGCCGAGCCCAAAAGCCCGGAGTAGCGGGTTGCCCCGCGGGTGCGGGTTGAGGTCCATGGCGTTGCCCGGGATCATGTGCGGCCCGCCCTTGTACGGATTGGCCGCTAGCGGTCCCTTGCCGGCCTTGTACAAGTTCCAGGCCCGGAGCTGATCAGCGAACGATCGGGCGCCACCGTTGCCGGTCATGCGCCACGTGCGCCCCGACGCGGCGGCCCAAGCTTTCGCGGCTGCCAGGAAGGCCGGGTTGTACCCGCGGAAGCCCTGCCGCGCGTTCGGCACGATGCCGCCCCGGGCGAACCCGTCCTCGAGATCGCCGGTCTTGGCGCTCGTGAGGGAGTCGCCTCGCTTGCGCCGCATGTCGTCGACCGCCTGCGGTCCGCCGTGGGCAGCTACGTCTTCCTGGGACCAGACGACCTCGCCACGGTGCACGAGCCCGGCCGCCTCATACTTGCCACCGTGGCCGGTGTACCCGCCCTCGGCGAAACCCGGGATCTGTGGGATTCGCCATGAGATGTTCAGCTTGCCGAGCATGCCGTTGATGCCGCCGATGAAGGTGTCGTTGATCCACGAGACGGCCTGGCGAATGGGGGCCTTGATGTCGGCGGGCAGCTTGTCCCAGATGTCGGCGACGCCCTTACGGAAGCCCTCCCAGGTCTTCTGGAGGCCCTTGGTCAGGTCGCCCCAGATACCTTCGACGTCCTTAGCGAACCCCTTGAAGTCGCCCCGCAGAAGCTTGCCGTAGGCCTCGTTCCAGCGGCCCTGGTACGACTGGAAGGCGTCCCACCCCTTGCGGCCGTTCGTGAACAGGCCGTTCATGGCGTCCTCGCCCCACTTCTTGGCGTTCTCGAAACCGCCCTTGACCCCGTTTGCCAGGTCGTTCACCTTGCGGTCGACGAACCCGGTCAGGTCGTTCCAGATGCGGCTGACGGTCTCGAAGAAGCCCGTCACGTTGCGCGAGCAGGCGTTCCAAAGGTCGACCCAGAACTTGGCGAACGGGCCGGTGAACCAGTCGGCGACCGCCTGCGCGGCCCCGCGCACCTTCTCGAGCGCGCCGTTGACCGCGTTCCGAAAGTCCTCGCTGCTGTTGTACGCCACGATGAACGCGGCTACCAGGGCCGCGATCCCAATGACGATCAGGCCGATCGGGTTGGCCGTCAGTGCCGCGTTGAGCAACCACTGCCCCGCGGTCCAGAGCTGAGTCGACTTCACCGCGTTCGCGATGAACGCGATTAGCCCGCCCCCGGCGACCACGGCTTGCGCGGCCGCGATCGCCCCGAGCCCGGCCGCGACGACCACGAGCGCGGTACCGAGGGGGAGAAGCCATCCGGTGTTGTCCTGGACCCACTTGCCGAACCCTTCGAGATTCTTGACGCCGCCCTCCAGCGCGGGCTGAAGATTCTGGGCGAACCAGGCTGTGAACTCGTTGACCTTGGGCAGCACCTTGTTACCGATGGTGTCGACCGCGAACACCTCCAGCGTTCGCATGAAGGTGCTGATGTTCGCCTGCGCGTTATCGCCCATCACGTTGGCCGCGTCGCGGGTCGCGCCCTTGAAGTTGTTCAGCTCGCCGGTACCCGTCTTCAGGCCCTTCAGGAACTGCGGGATCTCGTTGACGTTCATGTCTTCGAGTGGGACACCGAACAAGGCGAGCGCCGCTTGGGACTGCGCCGCGGGGTCCTTCATGCCGAGCAGGCCGCCGACGATCTTGTCAAATGCGGCCTTGCCCTTGTCGCCCCCGGCGAGCAGTGCGTTCGTCATCTTTTCTTGGTTGAGCCCGAGCGTGCCGTACGCGGTGCCGGTCGCCTTGGACATATCGGTCGCCCGGATCGTGAATTCCTTCAGCGCGTCGCCCGTCTTGTCGATGCCGTACATGCCCTTCTCAGAAGCCTTGACGAGGAGCTCCATCGCTTCCTGCCCCGACAAGCCGAGGTTCTTCATGAAGGGGCCGTACTCGTCGATGGCGTCCATGATGTCCTCGCGGACGTTCGCGGGTACCTTCTGCAAGCTGGCGGTCAGTAGGTCAATCGCCTCGGTCGACGTCTTGGCGAACCCCGACTTCACCATCTGGCCCGCTACCTGCGCGGCCCGGCCCACGTCGATCTCGAACAGGTCGCTCAGCGTGATGACCTTCTCGGTCATGTCCTGGATCTCGCCGACAGTCGCGTTCTTCATGTCCTTCATGCTGGACACGACGATGCCCGCGGCCGCGGTAACTTCCTCCAGGCTCGCGCCAAAGTTGTTCTTGTACGCCTGCCCCGCGGCCTTGCCGATCAGCGCGGCCTGCCCCTCGCTGAGACCCAGCTGGGCGCGCATCTTGTCGACAGCTGGCTCCAGGTTCATGCCCCGCACGACCGAGCCGACGATCACCGAGGCGACCGCAATCCCCGCGGTGCCCGCCCCGATAAGGGCGGCCCCCCGCCAGCCTGTCGTCCATTTCGACCCGGCCTCTTTGCCGTCGTCGTCCGACTTCTTGGACATCTGCTGGCCCCAGTCGGACAGCATCGACCGGGCCTTGGCGAACCCCGCGCTCAGCGGGCCGGTGTCCAACCCTACTTGGCCGTAAATCTCGCCGAGGTTGAGCGCCACGGTTGCCTCCCCTACTCGGGCCAGTACGTTGCCTGAAGTCTGTTGGCCGGGCGAGCCTTTCCGCCCGGCGTGATCAGCCTACACGGCATCGTCAGCAGACCCTCTATCCTGGCGATCGCCCAGCCCCAACTCTTGCGGGCGCGCACGTCGGGGTCGTCCAGGTCTACGCCGAACACCTCATGGATGTCGAGCTTAATGGCCGACCACCGGCTAAGAATGTCGCGCCAGCGGCTAGCCGGGCTCGCCGCCGCGCGTCGCTCTTCGGGGACCCAGACGCGCGGCAACCCTGCCGGGTTGTTCTCGGTTACTTCGACGTACCCGTCTTCTTCCGGCGCCGATCCCCCAGCGCCTTCCGAGGGCGGGGCGGCCGACCCCCGCTGTTCCAGAAGTCCTCGGCGGCCTCGCGGCCGTTGATGACCCAGACCGATACGGTCGACGCCGCGAGCTTGACCAGCTCGAATGGCTCTTTGTTCTCGATCATCTCGTCGTAGGCCGCGCCCAGCACGCTACGCAAGTAGTCGCCCTGGAGGTTGTCAGGCACCTCAAGCCCCTCGGCGAGCTCCCTGATCTGGCCCTCGAGTTTCGGTCGGTCGGGATCGTCGGGCGCCAGGCTTTGGAGTGCCGAGCCGAGATCGTTGAGCCGACCCGCCATCACGGTCGTGCTGACGATCGAGTGGCCGATATCGACGGGGGGCGACTCGATCACGTAGATGCGGCCGCGTACGGGCAGCGCGATCGAGTACCCGAAAGCGTCTGCATTCTTGAAGGCCATGCTTCCTCCTGCGGCTGATGTGGGCTGATCCCAGAGGCACCGCGCTCAGCCCAACGCGGTGCCCCCGAGTACTGGTGCGGGCCTAGGCCGCGTTCGGGTCGGGGTGCGTGATCGACGTGCGCCGACCCTTGCCCGTGAGCGTGACGGACACCGAACGGCCGTCGTCGAACTTGCCACCGTCGGGGCTCCACTTGACGGACACCGTGCCCGAGTATGCCTCGGTGCGGGGGTCGCCGGTCGTGAGGGTGCCGTCGCCCGACATCTCGTAGAACCGGACGCCGATCGACTCGCCGTTCTGGAGCCGGATGAACTCCTGACCCGGGTCGTAGGCAACCGACGCGGCGCGGCGCTTGCGCCACACCTTGAAGTCCAGGCCCCAGCTCTTACCGACGTTCTGGTTGTCGGCCCAGCCGTCGGAGCTGAAGTCGGACACGTCGATGGACTTCAAGTCGAGCGAATCCTTGAAATCGTAGATGCCGTTGACGGGCGTCCACGTGGGGGTTTCGACGGTTCCCGTGTTGACGTCGACGTACCAGGTCCCGTTGAGGATTACGTCGCCGAGGGTTTCGCGGTTTGTGACGGTCATGTCACCGGCTCCTTTGCGCCTTGGTGGTGCCCGCGGGCGCACCCTCGGGGGTGCTGTCGGGGGCAACCGGGGGGTGGTTCTCCCCGGCGTTCTTCTCGGTGGTGGTGCCCTCGGGCGCGCCCTCGGGGGTGCTGTCGGGGGCAATCGGGGGGTGGTTCTCCCCGGCGTTCTTCTCGGCGGTCGACCAGCCGCGGCCGGTCATTGCCGAGACGAGCTCCTCGGGGACCGAGATCTCGTCGTCGCCTCGGTACATCTCTGTGTCAGCCATCTGTCCTCCTGCTAGTTACGTGGCCCGTGGACATAGTAGTTGGAACTACGTGCCCAGCGCTTGTTCTCGTCCGGTCCGAGCGAGGCGCCGGACTGGCGGCTGATCTTGGAAATGCGGTGCGGCCCCAGCTGCGCGCCGTGCCTGCCGTGCAAGAGTTGGTAGATGGCGTCGTCGAGTTGGTCCACGTCGAGCGGGTTGGTTCCGGGGTAGCGGGTGCGTACCTGAACCCCGGTGACGTGGTCGTCCCAGCCCCAGGCGTCGAGCACCGGATATGTGGAGAGGGTGACCACGGCACGCGCTACGTCAGGGACTGTGCGGATTACGGTGATGGGGCCACCCGTCGGCGCATAAGCGCCCGACGACTGCCACTCGGAGACGCCCGCGGCGTCGAGTAGCTCGGCGATCGCCGTGACCAGCTCGATCTCGTAGGTCACTTGAACTCCCTCCCGAGCCGTTCGCCGATAATGCGCTGAGCAGGGCCTTGCGCGGCCGCGTTCATGGGGTCTTCGAGATACTTGGCCTTGCGCCCCGCGTCGTGGCGATAGTCCATCTCTTCGTGCTGCCGAACCGCGTAGGGTGTATCGTAGCTGACCGCGACGGTGTTCCCGTCGACCGTTACCCGGCCGCTGTCTTGCAAGTCGCCGACCTCGAGAGGAACCTGACGGCTCGACTCTTCGAGAATGTACTCGCCGACCTCGCGCAAGGCTTGCTCAATCGCGTCGCCCTGGAACGCCCGCTCGAACACCGACAAGCGGCCCGCGATGCCGGTCACTTCCCAGCCGGCCATGGCCCTAGCCCGTCGCGATCGAGAGGTGCTGCCAGGCGCCGAGGCCGCCGTCACTGCGGTCGGACGCCGCGATGATTTCGGTGTCGCGCCCGTTGAACGAGATCTTGGACCTCGGGGTGCACGTCGGAATCCACTCGCGGCGCATGACGATCGACGCCTCGCTGACCACTTCCTCGCCGTCCAGGCTGCGCACAAGCCTGCGGGTCTGCTCGATCAGGCACGGGATCTCGACCGGCGCCGCGAACGTGTCGCCGAGCGCGCCAGTACCCGAGTAGGTGCTCACGTCGACCCGGTGCACCAAGAAGGCGAGGGGGACCTCAGCCATAGACGATCACCGACGTCGTGAGGTTGGCCGAGTCGAGGATTTGCGAGGCCGCCAGGCAGAGGCCCCCGTCTGCGGGCATCTGGTATCCGATCTGAGCCCCTGCGGCGGTTCGGTCGACGGTGTAGCTCGCCCCGCCGATGCTGGCGCTCTGAAGAGGCTTGCCGAGCGGACTGAGGGCGACCCCCGCCAGACGGGACTTCTCGTTGTCCCAGATGGCGATCGCCTGCGCCATCGTGGCCTCCACAAAGATGTCCCGGAGGAAGTCGTCATGCGGGAACCCCTCGGGGTCGGCCCGGTAGACCGCGCTCTTGAGGTAGCTGTCGACAGCGAGGCTCGCGGCCACAATCCCCCTGGAAGTCATTCGCGCCCCGGTGGCGTCGTCGACGATCGCGTCATCGACTACCTCCAGACCGAGCTCGTCGGCGAATGCTTCCAGGGAGATATAGGTGCGCATGGCTCAGGCGATCCGCTTGAACGTCGCGGTGCCGTTGACGACGGTGCCGCCGACCGAGCCCGGCCCGACCGGGGCAGAGGCCCCGGTGGTGCCAGCCACGCTGACTTCCAGAACCTTGCCGTCGGCGAGCCCGACGCGCTTGCCGAGGGCGAGCGCGGTCGTGGCGGCGAACGCCTGCGGCAAGTTCATGGCGGCGACCAGGCTCGCCTTCTCAGTGGCCTCCTGGACGGCCGGGTCGCTCGACACCAGACCCGACACCAGCGGCCGAACGTCCTCGTTCGCGTGGAGCTCGGGGCTCACGACGAACGGGCCGTGCGGGTCGCCGAGCGGGAGCGGTGCGCCAGCGTTGATCGGCTCCAAGAAGTCCTTGGAAAGCGGGTTGACCGCGGCATCCCTGATGGTGGTCACAGGACACCACCCGCGTCAGCCGCGGCCTTGGCGTCGGCCGCGGCCTTGGCGTCGGCCGCGGCCTTGGCCTTGGCCTTGGCGTCAGCCGCGGCCTTGGCGTCAGCCGCGGCCTTGGCGTCGGCGTCGTTCCGGCCCGAGATCTCGTAGCCGCGGCGCTTCAGGTACGCCTCGACCGGGGCGGTGAGAACCCCGACCTCGGCCTTTCCGTCCCGGAAGTCCAGGGTCACCCCGCCGATATGTTGGGTGCCGGTGTAGGTCGAGATCGGGGACTTGATGTTCTTGGCCATGGTTGGCTCCTCTTGCTAGTGTGCGGGCGGCCCGAGCTAAGCTCAGGCAACCTTCACGTTGCGGGCGACAGCGGCCGCGCGGGTCGCCTTGAGCACGACACCGACCGGTCCCATCTCGACCTCGCCGGTCTTGACGGCGCCGGGGGTGTTGAAGTCGGGCAGCGCCGACCAGACCAGGTCGCCACCCATCGCGCTGACGCCGTGGAAGCCGTCGAGCCCGAAGCGAACCGCGTAGATGTCGGTCTTGCCGGTCGCGAGCGGGATGATCGGGTCGGCAGAACCGGCCTTCTCGCCCAGATCGATGAACGGGATGCCGCGCCAGGCCGACACCTTCTGGCCGAACGCGTCCATCGTGGTCAGGGCCGACACGTACTCGGCGACCGACTCGAGAGCCGACAGCGCGTCGGCGTTCATCAGGAACGCGTCGGGGGTGCCGTCCATGCGCGAGATGAGGCGCCGGAGCACCTTCATGAAGGCGAGGCCCTTCTCGCGGGTGTTGACGGCGGTCGCGTCGGCGGTCGCGTCGGCGGTGAAATCCAACTCGGTGCTGGTGCCGGTCAGGATCTTGTCCAGGCCGTCGAAGCTGTCGAGCCAAGAAGCCTCGTCACCGTTGATCACGGCGTCGGCAAAGGTCGACTTGGCGGCCTTGATCTTCTGGGACATCTGGAGGGCGACCTCGCCCGACGCGGCCGGGCCGATCTTGGCCAAGATGCGGTCGATCTGGAAGCTGCCGCCGAGCACCTTGAGGTCCACGGTGTGGCGGGTCGTGCTGACCTCGGTCGGCACGTACTCGCTGTTCACCGCACGGAATGCGGCGGTCGGCTGAGTCGACAAGCGCCGGTAGCCGTAGGTGAGGGACGAGCCACCACCGGCCGGGTTGACGACGTCATCGAACGTGAGCCGGTCGAGCAACCAAGACGACTTGCGGAATTCGTCGATGACCTGGAGGTCCAAATCGTCGGTCGTGTTCTGGGAGGCTTGCGCCAGGGAAACGGGCATTGCGGGGTCCTTTCAGGGAGTCAGGCGTAGCGAGCCTGGATCGCTTGCTCCAAGGTCGCGGCCTTGGCCTTTGCACCATCCCCGGTCCCGCCGGACATATCGGTGCCGCTCTTGCCCTGCGCACCCGGCGCGGACTTGAGCCACGGATTCGCCGTCAGCGTATCGGTGACGGCCTTCTTGATGCCAGTCGAATCGCCGGGCTCCAGGCCCTCGATCGCCGACAGGAAGTCAGTGTTCTTGAGCAGTCGGCCCGCCTCGGTGGCGTCACTGACCGCGTCGCGCACGGCCTCGCGCATCTGGAGGGACTTGTTCTTGGCCTGCTCGGCGGTTAGCTTGGCCAGAAGCTCGTCGGCGTTGACGACCTTCTCGCCATCCTTGCCGAGTCCGAGGGCCTGGAGGATGCGGTTCGTGACCTCGGACTCGCGGTCGGCGGCCGCCTGCTCCTTGGCGTTGAGGCGCTTCCGGGCGCTGTCGTCGCGCACGCTCGCCAGGGTCGCTTCCAGCCGGGCGATCTTCTGCTCGGGGGTTTCGTCCTTGGGCGGGTCGGCGGGCTTGCCGCCCTGCTGCTCGGCGGGCTTGCCCTGCTGCTCGGCGGGCTTGCCCTCGGCGGGCTTGCCCTGCTGCTCGGCCGGGGCACCCTCGGCGGGTCCCGCGGTCATGGTCATCCCGCGCGGTATGGTCGCGCGGCGATCGTTGATGATCTTGAGGAGCTCGGCGGGAGCCCCCGGGATGAAGAATGGCTGAGCTGACATGGGAACAGCATAGCGCTAAGACCCGCCGAACCAAGGTCGGCGGGTCTCGCTCGTATGTCAGCCCTCCCGTACGAGTAGCTCGGTGTGGACCAGAACGGGGTACGGCGCACCAACCCACTGGACCGGGATGTTCGGCGTCCGCTTGCGCGGGGAATCGGTCGTGATCCCAAGGGTGGTTGCGCTTGGGGAGAAGAAGTGGCATAGTTGCCCTTAGCAACGAACTACCCGAAAGGAGCTAAGAAATGCTTAACATCGACCGCGCCGGTATCCTGGTCCGCGACCCCCGCACCGAGCACGCCGAATGGCGGGCCGAGCGCCAGGCCAGCCTCCCCACCCTGGCCGAGCTGGTGGGCCAGCTGGCCGCCCTCACGCCCGACTTCACCAAGAACGAGGCCCTGCGATGAGCATGCGGCTCTACTCCGACTCGAAAGGTTGCCCCCAATGAAAGCCAAGCGTGGAGACCTGGCCGTCATCGTCCAGACTGTCCGAGACTTCTACGTCGGGGAAGCTCCCGAGACTCGCACCCAGGTCACTGCTGGCCGCGTGACGAGCATCACCCGCGAGGGTGTCGTAAAGACCGTGGAGGTGCCATGGAGCGCAGGCTCGGACGGCACGTGGAGCGCTGCCCGAGCGCCACTCGGCTACTCCATCAAGCTCTTGGAGAAGGAAGCCATCGACGTGTCTGCCGCACTCGACGCCTATCGGGCGCGCCGATACCCGAACACCGACTCGACCATGACTCGCCCGCTGGACTCCCTGGACGAGATGCGCGACATGCTCCGCCCGTTCCTCACCAAGCGCTGAAAGGTTGCCCGCCATGACTCACGTACGCGCTTGAGCGCTCCGGCTGCTCGACGTCCTGCCCACGGCGGTTGGTTCATCGGCGCTGGGCGTGCGCCAGCATCATCTCGGCCACGATGTTGTTCATGCGCTCGATGGCTGGGTCACGACGGTACGGCGGACGCGGGGTGTGCACGGAGCAGAGCCCGCTCGATCGGTACGTCGGGATCAGCACGCCGCACTCAGGCCTCTTGCATCGCGGGTGCTTGACTTTCATCCTGACCATCACGCATTCCTTCCTGCGGTGCGCAGCGCTCGCGTCAGCAGGTGGTGCGCGCCGGCATCCAGCGCAACGCTCGCCGCGGCTATCGAGGACAGCGGGCGCACCGGGTAGCTCATGGAGTCAGCATACCCCCGCGAGCTACCCGGCTAGTGTCACTTGGCGAGCGGCCACTCCCCGGGGCCTCCGGCCTGCGGGACGGCGTGGCTCGCGCTGGTGGCGGTGACGCCCCCGATCGCGAGCAGGATGACGGCGACGGCGATGATCTTACGGCGCATGATGTGCTCCTCTATTCGGTGCCCTTGGTGGCGCCCCCAGCTTAGCAATACGCCCCGGCCTAGCCTGCCCTGCCCTCCATCACGCGCTCGCGATCGCTACGGCGCTTCAGGTCGTGCGCGGCGACGTGCTCCCTCAGACGGGCCTGCTCGTCCCTCAGCTTGCGCCGGGCGTCGGCCTTGGCCTCGGGTGTCACTGCCACGGCCTCGCGGCGCTTGAGAGCCCGAACCTTGCGCTCCATGCCGCGCTGCTTCTGGATGAGTTCGTAGTCCTCGGGCTTGCCTTGCGGCTCGGGCAGCCGCGTGATGCCGGGCAGATAGATGCCGTACCGGTGGCGGCACCCCGGGTGTTCCAGCCCTTCGGACCGGGCTTGCGCCACCGAGGGCCGGTCGGGGTCGGCACCACTGATGCTGAGCACCGTGCCCTCCCACTTCCGGCAGGTCGGGCACTCGCCCTTGTGGTCACTGACGATGACGAGATCGTTGCCGTTCGCGACCAGGCTATCCAGGTGCCCCTGAGTGCTGGCGTGGTGCGTAACGGTGCGAACCGCCATGTCCACGTAGGCCTGCATCTCCCAGTGTCGGCCGCGCCGGTCGACGAACCCCGTTACGCCTCGGTCGGCGAACCGGTCGAGCGACCTTTGCATCACCTGAACGCGGGTATGCGTGCCCGTAAGCTCGGCCCCGCTCGCCTGAGTGATGACCTCCCGATAGATGTCGTCGACCGACCGCAAGATCTGGACGCTCGATCGGTTGATGAACCGACCCGCCTCGTCAACGAGAACCCGCTGGGCCTCGCTGACGACGCCCCGCCCCGGCTGGAGGGACCGCGACCCGAGGCTGCTCAGGATGGCGTTGGATGCGGCCGTACCGTATGTGTCGCTGATGAGGGCCGCCATCTGCTCGAGAGCCTGTCTCCGGGTGCGCTTGACTACCTTTCGCGCATCCTGCTGTAGGTAGGCAAGCTCCAGAAGCTTGTCGAGCGCCCAGTCTGGTGCAGTCGAGCCGCGAGCCAAGCGTTTCGCGATGAGGCCGAGTATCTCGAGTTGCGATTGCTCGTAGAGCGCCGCCAGGCTCCCACTAAGAAGGCCCCTGACGGTCATGTCTCAGGAGCATCGTCGGGCAGCGCCGGGTCCTCCCCGGGCGGTAGTTCGGCGGCCGGGGCGGGCTCGGCCTCGGACAGGATGAGGCCGACCTCTTCGGTGACCTGATCGCCATCCCAGTCGGGGTGCACCAGGGCCACCAGGGTCTTGGTGCTCGCGGCCCCGGCCCCCTTCAGGGCGACGGCCGTCTGGGCGAGCTCGAGCTGACTCGGGGTACTCGTCGGCGGGAATTCGACCTTCACCTCTCCCAGGCTCGCCAGGGGGCTACGGAACTGGACGGCGTCAAGCTCGGCGACCGTCCGGAGGAACTGCTCGATCGCGGGCGTCCAGTAGCGCGTCTTCTTCTCGTACGTCGACGCGGTGCGCTGCCGAACCGCGCCTACCTCGGTGGCCGTCTTGGTGACCTCATTGTCGAGCCCGAACGTCGAGCCCGAGTAGCCGCACGAACTGACCGCCGCGAGCGTCAGTTCCTTGATGGTGCGGCTGTGCTCCTCGACCCGGATGGCGAACTGCTGCGCCTGGATCATCTTGGACAGCGCCGGGTCCTCGCCGGGGGGCAGGTTCACCGACTCATAGATCTCGCGGTCGCTGTCGAACATGGCCCCGCCCCCCGAGCCGCGGCCCTCCAGCACCGACCGAGAGGCAAAGATGCGGGACCGGGCGTGCCGAAGGTCGCGCATCCAGGAGGTCCAGGTCTCGTCGATCGCGTTGAACAGGTCGAGCACCCCGTGAGCGCCAAAGTCGCTCCGGCCGAGGTGCCGGGCCTCCCTGATACCTCGCCAAACGGGGGCGGGCCGGATGTTCGGCACGTACGCCGCGGTCAGGCCCTTGATGCCGGTCGCGACCCGGCCCTCCCCGTCTACGGTCGCGGCCACGCCCGCGCTGAAGGTGGACTCGGCGAGGGGGATGCGGCGGCCGAGCTTGTCCTTGGTTCCCTCCCACAAGGACGGCTCGACACTGCCGGGCCGGTGCGTCTCGAGATAGCGCCGAACCACGTGTCCGCTCTTGTCGACGACGGTCCAGAAGGTGACCTCGACGAGTCGGCCGTACTGGAACTCGGGTACGGCCGCGTCGGCGTCCATCGTCGTGATCAGGGCGTGGTCGGCCACGTCGGCGTCCCACCCGGCCCGGAGGTACGTGCCCCCGAGCGCCGAGGCCAACTCGCCCGACTCGGCCAGAAGGGATTGCCAGCCGTTGCCCTCCATGACCAGCTGCATCCGGTCGCGGGCGGCCTTGCTCGCGTCGGGGAACACGATGGGCGTCTCTTGGCCGAACAGGAGGTCCGAGCTTGCGCTGGCGATATCGGCCGCGAGGGGCAGATGCATGCGGTACTTCTTGGTCTGGGGCACCGGGTTCCCCCACAGGAACCGGCCCACGCCGCCGACCAGACCGCCCGCCAGCTGGGAGGGGCGGACACCGAACGTGCGCTGTCCATAGACGGCATCCAGCCGGTCGGCACTGCCCCGATACCACGCATCCCACTCGGACAGCGACGCCTGGACCTCGCCTGGCGTCGGGGGCCAGTCCATACCGTCAGTAAGCTCCATGGACGCAAGGCTACCAGCGGAAGGGCACGCCCTCGGCGATCAGCTTCTGCTTGTCTGCGCGGCGCCTGGCGCTGCCCAAGTCGAGCTCCTGATAGACCTGCTCGACCCCAGGCACGTAGGTTGGGACCGCGACCATGGCCTGCCACCACGAGATGTCATAGCTCTCAGGGTTCTCGAGAATCACCATCTGCCAGTCGAGCGCGAGCAGTCGCGGATACTCGGTGGCGTGCGACTGGTACCGGAGCCGGGCATCCTTCAAGCCCTGGATGCGGTGCCAGCCGGTCGGCGGGTTGGGGTCCGCGGCCCGTCGGTGGTGCGTCGTGTAGCTGCCGCCCTTGAGCGCCCCGCCCCAGATGAGCACGCCGTCCTGAGGGCGGCTCGGGTCGTCCATGTTGCCCCGGGGTCGGGCGTCGTCTTCCAGGATCATGAACCGGTCGTGGCCGCCGTCGAGCGCCGCGTTCAGCGCCTTGATGTGCGACCAGTAGCACCCATAGGTGCGCTGCCAGTACTTGAGCGTGACGCGCTCGACGTCTTGGCCGGGGGTGCTCGCGGCGTCGACAGCGAACCCCCAGATGGCTTCCGGGTCGCGGGCCGAGCCGTCGACAGCGGGGACACGAATGATGTCGGAGCCCCAGATCTCTTCCATCTGGCGCATGCGATCGGGGTGGCGATCGAGGTTGATGACGTAGGTGGGGATCATAGGAACACCAGGGCCAGCATGAGGGCCAGAGCAGCGAGCGCCGTGACCAGCGATAGCCGCTCGACCAGGGCAAGGTAGGTAGGTTGCATGCGACCATCGTACTCCAACCCGAGGGCGCGGCTAGGCCCGCCAGGCGTCTGTATATTCGAGCGTCTTGGGGAGGGCCTGCTCGGCGTCGCCGACAAGCGTATGGATGGGGATGAGGGACCGCCAGGAGGCCTGACTCGACTGCACCACGTAGCGCAGCGCATCGCAGAAGTCATCATTCTCCTTGACAGGCGACTCCTCGCCTCGCTCGGCGGCCTTGCTGTCCCAGACGTAGCCGGGCATCTCGTCGATCAGCTCTTTCGCCTTCTCGCAGATCATCAGTCGGTCGGTGGCGAGCATGGAGTTCACGATCCGGATGCCGGGCACCACGGCGTTGAAGGCTTTGGCCGCATTGCTGACCCCGTCGTAGTACAGCTGCTCGCGGAAGTCGCGCGCGGCCGGGTCGACCCACACCCATTCTGGTTCGTCACCGAGCTTGTCGCGCCAGGTACGGAAGTGGAGGCTGTACTGGGATGGGGCGAGCCCGACCGGGGGAGCCCATTCGTCCATGACCCAGAGCCGGTTCTTGGCGTAGCCGAGCAGCATCCCCGCGGTTCGGTGGACGGTGCCGTAGTCGATACCGACCCCGAGCACGCGCTCCATCGGAGGCATGAGGTCGGTGTCGACCACGTGCTTGGACCGGTCGAAGCTGCCCCAGATGGCGCCCTCGGCGGCGACCCACAACCCCTTGATGAATCGGTCGTGCCATACCCCGGTGTATTGGCTGTCGAGCTTGCGGATGTACTCCTTGGACAGACGGGGGTTGTCGTTGATCGTGAAGTGGAATCGGCGCCATTCGGCCGAGGCCCGGGGGTTGTCGAGATAGTCGACCTTGAACCAGTGCCTCGGTTGGTCGGGGTTGGTGGTGGCGAACAGCTTGGAGGCGAGACCCCCCTTGCGCCCGGTTACCCGCAAGCGCGACAGCAGCATCTGGAAGTACTCTTTGGGCAGGGTCGTCACTTCATCGGCGTAGGCGCCCAGGATGGTCATGCCTCGGATGACGGCCTCGGCCTTGATGTCGCTGGCGCCAACGATGTGCACCACGCGCCCGGCGATGCGGCAAGTGGGTGCTCCCAGGTTGCCGAGCACAACCCCGGGGTACTGCTCCATCATGGGCAGCACGTTGTTACGCCACACGGAGTCCCTGGTGCGGCCCGTCATGACTAGCTCGCCCCCGAGGTCCATCGTGTTGAGCACGAACATGATCCAGCGGTAGAGCGAGCCGACCGTCTTGCCCGACGACACCGCTCCTTCCCAGATGTTGTATGCCGCGGTCGACTCGCGTACGCTCTCGAGTTGCTTGTCCGTCAGGCCGATGTCGAGCTTGGGTTCAGTGGTCATGGGGCTCGGCGTTTGTGCTCAGGCAAGTCCTGAGCCCGGTGTGGGTGTGCACCCACTCCCCATGGATGGGTGACCACCGGATGGCCGCGTGGCAGTGTTGGCAGAACTCACTCGCCATCGCTGGTGTCCAGCCCGAGCTTCTCGGCCGTGGCCAAGATCAGGTTGATCGACACTCGGGCCGAGCCCGCGTCGTGGGCTGCCAGGTCGAGAGCCTTGTCGACGCCGATCCCTGCGGCCTGCATCAGCCGGAGCTTGTCGGCGATCGGCGGCGACGAGACTTCTTGCTCGGCGTAGGTGTTGTCGCGGCCACCGAAGTTGAACACGATCATGGGCTGATCGAGCAAGTCGAGCATGGCCTCGGAGGCGTTCATCATGCGGTGCATGATCCGCGACCGCTGCTCGGCGGCCTGCTCGAGACGGCCCTTGGTCTTGCTGACGCTGGTGGTGCGGTCGAACACCAACTTCTCCTCTTGGCACACCTTGGTCACGACAGCATCGTTCAGGCCCAGCTGGCGCGAGATCTCGCCTCTCGACAGGCCCTCGCGCCACAGGTCGATGATCGAACCCCGTAGTTCTTCGTACTTCTTGCCCATCGTGTGCCCCTATCGACTCCCGGTCTCGCGGCACCCGGCCGCTTGGTGACACCCATAGTAGCGGCAAGGGCCGGGGGAGCTTTCACTCGGAACCCCGGCCCTCGGTGCAACGCGGCCTACCCAACCGCCAAGGCAAGCTTAGCGGGCTTCTCGCGTGACGCCCGCGCCAAAATCTGTCCCGCCAGAAGAAGCCCGCCGAGGCCCGGAGAGGCCGCTTCATACTCGGCCTCGAACGAGGCCCGTCGAGGCCGCTTCATACTCGGCCTCGAACGAGGCTCGGGTTATGACCGAGAAGCCTTCGATCTGGTCGAGAAGAACCCAATCCCCGACTTTCGCGGGCTGAAGTCCACGGTTCGTGGCGACCACCATTTCACCGGTCCGAGCGTCGATCGAGACACCCCGTGCCGGGGGAACGTGCATCGCCTCGGGGTCGTTGACGTCGAACGACCCTGCGATCTTCTCCACCCAGAGGTAGACGCTGATCCATAGGTGGGGGTCGTCGCTCAGTTGACGGGCTTCCGCCTCGGGTGACTTCCGGCGGACGATCATCCCTCGGCCCTGCACCGATCGCGTTTGGCCGAGTACTCGAGAGCCCTGAGCTCGGCGTTCTTGGCCTTGAGCTCCTTGGCCAGCTTGTCGACCTCGGACCAATCGTTCTCGGCGATCGCGTCGTAGGAGCGACTCACGATCCCCATGATGTCGACGAACAAGGCGTTCATTCGGTCGGCCTCGTCGAGCGCCGCGAGGCAGACGGCCGGGACCGGAGCCGGGCTGGTGTTGGCGGGAGCCGAGGGTGCGCAACCCGCGAGGGCGAACCCGAGGGCGAGGGCGATGCTGGTGAGCTTCATCGGGACTGGACCTTCCGTTTGGCGATGAGGCCCCAAGCATCGCACCCCGCCCGGCTGAGGGAAGCCCCGGTTTCTAGACCGCCTCCCGCGTTACCTGTTATTTGGATATTCAACCCAGACCTCGGTTTATGGTGCAAAGCGCCAAACCCCTAGTCAGACGTCACCATCACCCGAGCCGATAGTTACCTTAGCAACACCAGCCCGTTATTTGCCCGTTATTTGGATCTGACCCCGTAACGTTATTTGGACCGTTATTTGGATGTTATTTGGATATCTCGAGATGCACTCGGTAACGCTCTGAGCGGTAACTCGACGGCCGCTCTGGCTCATTTTCGACCCCTTTGGCTCATCCCACTAGGGGATGGCTCCCTAATCGCCGCCTGCACAAAGAGAGAGAAGGTTTTTTGGTAACAAATAACACCAGTGCTATCTCGAGATGTATCTTGAACATCTGCTGTAGTTCTAAAAGCGCGCGCGACGCGCGAGTATAGGCGACCCCCAGCACCCACACAAGGCCCCCCGCGTCCTCCCTACCGACCGCTGCCGAGCTCACCGACCGCCTAGGCTTGCCGCATGAACACCACCCTTGAGTCCTCCGTCGAGGCCCGCTTCAGCCTCGGCGTCAAGCGCGGCCTCGGAGGCAAACCCATCAAGCTCGCGCCGATCGAGGCCGGAGCCCCCGACCGCATCGTTCTCTTGCCTGGCGGGCACGCCGCGTTCGTCGAGCTGAAGCAGGAAGGCGAGAAGCCCCGCGGGCGACAGGTCATCTGGCACCACCAGGCCGCCCAACTCGGCTTCCCCGTCCAGGTCCTTGCCGGGCTCGCCGAGGTAGACGCCTGGCTCCACTCCATGAGCCGCGCCCTCGGCTACAGTGGTGTCCTACCTCGGTTCTGCCCGAACCGACACGACAACCGGTGGACGATCGCTCGATCAGGTCGCCGGGTGTGCCCCGACTGCCCGAAGGGAACGAAATGAACACGATTGACCTGGTGGTCACCGCGACCGCGGCCACCCGCGATGAAGCCGGAAAGCGGGCGACCGCGATGGCCCTAACCGCGACCACCCGCACCTTGGTCCTCCTGTCGGTGCGGAGCCGAGCCGTGCGGGACGGCATCCAGGTCACGCTCACCTACTCGGTCGGACTCGTCGACCGGCCCGAGGACCTGTGATGGCGAGCGCCCGCCCCGCCCTCGGCGCCCCCGCCAAAGACGTCGACCTGAAGGCCCTGCTCGCCGAGAAGGAGCGCATCAACGACTTGCTGCACACCATGACTCTCCGGTGGTCGATCGAGTGCGCCGAGTGCCACGCCGCCGAGGAGGTACTCACGACCCCTCACGGCATGCTCGCGGCCGCCCAGCTGCACGAGAAGGGCTGGACGGCAACCTCCGAGGGCGCCCTATGCCCCCTCTGTGGCGTGCTGTGAGCGCCATGACGGCCTGGACTCCTCAGGACGATCTGAGGCCCTACCAGCATGAGGCCATCAGTTTCCTCCACCAGCGCGAAAGCGCGGGCCTCTTTCTGGACATGGGCCTCGGCAAGACCGCCATCTGCCTGTCTGCCCTCAAGCCCGAGCACCTACCGGTACTCGTCATCGCGCCCAAGCGGGTAGCCGAAGAAGTATGGCCCGAAGAGCAGCGGCGCTGGCGGCCCGACCTCACGCTCCGGCTCATAACCGGCCCCGCCGCGGCCCGGCGCGCCGAGCTACGATCCGGGCGCACCCCCGACATCACCGTCATCACGCGCGACGTCATCGCCAGCGACTTCTACACCAAGTCTGGCCGGGACTTCGACCCCGACTCGACCACCCCATACAACCTACTGATTCTGGACGAACTGAGCTCCTTCAAGTCCCGTTCGTCGAAACGAACCAAGGCCGCCCGAGCCGTACGCCAAAGCATGCGCACCCGGCGCGTATGGGGCCTTACCGGCACCCCCGCATCTAACGGCCTGCTCGACCTGTGGGCCGAGATCTTCCTGCTCGACGACGGAGCCCGGCTCGGCCGCGCCATCACCGGCTACCGCGACCGCTACTTCACGACGACCCGCCGACTGCCGAACGGCATCCCGGTCGGCCTCGAACCCCGCCCCGGCGCCGAGAAGGCCATCTACACCAAACTTGAAGACCTCTGTCTCAGCATGAAGACAGAGGGCCGGGTGCACCTACCCGAGGTTACCTACAATGAGGTGAAGGTGCCGCTGTCCGATGGCGTTATGCGCACCTACCGCAAGTTGCGCCGCGAGCTGTGGGCCGACGTGCTCGATATCGGCCTCGGCCGCGAGGTAACTCACTCGGTCACGAACGCGGCCGCCCTCAGCTCCCGGCTGTCCCAGCTGGTGTCGGGCTTCCTGTACCCGGAGGACCGGGACACCGGCGTGTCGACCCACGTGCACAACGCCAAGCTGGACGTGCTGCTCGAAATGATCGAGGAGGCCCAGGGCCAGCCCCTCCTGATCTTCTATCGGTTCGTCGAGGAAGCCAAGCGCATCCAGGAGGCCATCCGTGCCTCGCGGTCGCTCGGGGGCACCGTCGCCCAGACCGTGAAGGACCCCGGCTGGTACCCCCGGTGGAACCAGGGTGAAATCCCGGTGCTGCTGTCGCACCCCGCCAGCATCGGCCACGGCATGAACATGCAATCAGGGGGCCACACCATCATCTGGATGAGCCCGCCCTGGCCTAGCGAGCACTGGCAGCAAGGGAACAAGCGCCTGCACCGGTCGGGCCAGACGAGCCCGGTCGTGGTGCACACCCTCATGTCTCCAGACACCGTCGACTACGTCATCAGGGCCACGCTCGACGGTAAGGTGTCAGTACAGGATGGTCTACTCGATCACCTAGAAGGAGTGCTATGACCTACCCGTCAGCCCTGCCCATCGCTACCGCACAACGCACCGACGCCAAGACCTGGCGAGCCGAAACCATATCGTGGCCCGACCTGCTCGACCGGCTGCGCACCCCGGCCACCGAGAAGGAGTGCGGGGGGTACGTGCTCGGCACCCTACGCGGCGCCCGAAGGTCGAAGACGACCATTCTGGACCGGAACACCGTCGCCCTGGACGCAGACACAGATGTCGACCTGCCCGACATACTCGACCGGCTCGACGCCCTCGGCTATGAGGCCGTCGTGCACACTACCTGGCAGTCGGCCCCCGACGCCGTACGGGTGCGCATACTGCTGCCGCTTGACCGGTCGGTAGCCCCCGACGAATATCACGCGATCGCTACTCAGTTGGTGCACACCCTCGGCGAGGCATCGTTCGACCCGACCACCGTTCAGCCCGAGCGGTTCATGTACTGGCCGAGCGCCCAACACCCCGACTGGTTCCAGTTCCACCATCTCGAGGGGGTGCCGCTACCGTCGGCCGCGCTGCTCGACGAATGGGACCCAGACCTCACCAAGCTGCCGACGCCTCGCACCCGCAAGCGAGACCCGCAAGAGCTCGCCGGGGTGCCGGGCGCGTTCAACCGGGTGTTCACGTTCGATGAGGCGATCGAGCTATACGAACTTCCGTACGAGAAGGTGTCCGAAGGACGCTGGCATCTGGCCGGGGCCAAAGCGATCGCCGGGCTCAACCAGATCGCCGACGGGTTCGTGTTCAGCCATCACGTCACCGACCCGGCGCACGGCCGAACATGCTCGGCGTTCGACTTGGTACGGCTGCACCGGTACGGCCACCTAGACGAGCAGTCCGACCCGAACACCCCCATCAACAAACTCCCGTCGCATCTGGCATTCGAGGACGAGGCCCGCACCAACCCGCGCGTCATGACGGACATGCTCGGCGTCGACTTCGAGAACCTCGGCGACGATGAAGCGTGGCTCGCGCAACTCGACCGCGACCGGCACAACCGGGTAAAGAACACCATCCAGAACTGGGACCTGCTGCGCGACAACGACCCGGTGCTGCGCAAGCTGTACTTCAATGAGCTGACGCTGTCGGTTGAGGCCGACGGCGACCTACCCTGGCGGGAAATGGCCGAAGGGCTCGAAACGTTCACGGCCGTCGACACGTCCGAGCTTGCCCAGCACGTCGAGCGCACGTATCAGCTGCCCACAGTCAGCCGTGAGCGCGTCAAGGAGGCGGTCTCAACGGCCGCGCACCGTCGGCGCCGTAACCCGGTCGCCGAGTGGCTGCTCCGGCTCAGGTGGGACGGTACCGACCGGCTCGAGACGTGCCTGCCCGGGGTAACCC
>Ga0075464_10000056_pt1 | contig 40580 bp, 61 predicted proteins | sample DEB19_08_DNA_5_FD_75068 | JGI IMG/M metagenome (GOLD analysis project Ga0075464, IMG submission 75068) | Aqueous microbial communities from the Delaware River and Bay under freshwater to marine salinity gradient to study organic matter... | ecosystem: Environmental > Aquatic > Marine > Coastal ...
ATAAATGATACCGCCTTATCAATTACAGGGATTTCGCTTTGGTCTTTATTCCACATTACAAAATACGCATCCTTTTTATTGAGCGTAGTGTAAAATGAATTATTTAGAGCCGATACGTTAGCATCAACGCCCTCTAATTTCCAATCGAACCCATCCAAAATCTGTTGAGAACCACAGGCCACAGGGTTATCCTGCTTTTGTGGCGAAGGGTCTGGAATATTAAACTTAACGCGGTTTGCGACTGTTATTTTACCGAGCGCTATTTGAGATAGCCAAAGAGTTGAATTGCTCCAATCCCCTACAACGGTAGAATCTTTATCGACAACTGCGAAAGAAGGGAAACCGCCCTTTTTGTAGTTGTTACATTGCGATTCAATATGCGAAGGCAATTGAGCGCAATCAGTTAAAAAACTCATGGTATTAAAATTATTGTTTTAATGCCGCGATATTATGCGTCTTGGCGAACGCAAAAGGTAGGATAGAACTCCACGCAAATATAAGAAACTTTATTTTAAGTACAATAAACACCATCGTACCAAGATTCTTCAACAATGCTATAAGTAATGTAAATCACTAAATAACCATCACCGGTAGTAGCATCTGATGTTTTAGCCTTCAAAATTATGCTCTTATTTTCAGATAAAGCGTTTTGAGTAGATGCTGTTGGATAAATTAAACCAAATGACCGATTGGCGGCAGCGTTTAATATTGTTTTATCTATTTCAAAGAAAGCGTATGTGTCGGTCTTATCGCTTGAATGGATGAATGTATTTTGTGCGAAATCAAAATCTGCTCCAATGTGCTTAAAGTTATACGCTATTGATACAGGCAAATTAATTAATCCGATTCCTGGTGCGCCAATTAATACAATAGGCAAACTATTTGAAAGCTGTAAATCTCTGCTACATATTTCAATCTTCTTTGTGCGAACCTTATTTATTAGCGTAAATCTATTGACGTAATGGAACAACTCAATATTAGAACCATACGTTGTGTTTTGATAGCTAATATATCCCCAATCTCCGCTTGAATCAACTACTTTAACCCCATTATTATCTATTTCAACTTTGTCTAAATAGCTATTGATAGGCACTTGTGAGATAGCGCCGTTTGAATCATACCCTAAAGCATCATAGACAGTTGAAAAGGTTATCATGAGCAAGAATAGTTTGTTGCGATGCCGTCAATATCCTTAACCGAGAAAGCAGCCTGTTTTAGCTTACTTGTTTTACGCCTTTTAAGTTCATAAGCAGATTCGGCTATGTATTGTGAACCATCAATATTGAAAGTATCATTTAAGCGAAGCATACGCAAGCATGAGTGAATATAATCCGGTGCGTCCATAATCTGCAAATCATATTCAGTTTCAGACCGCCCCATTAATAAACGCCTTGAATTATCGCTAAATAGATAAGCCTCCTTTTCTTCGGGGAAGTTTAGAATATCCTTTTTGGCTACAAGTCTAAGCGAATGAGTTAATCCATGCGAATAGTCAAAATCGAAGGCGTTATCGCTATTGGTAGCAGTAAATAGTATCGTACAATCTGCATCAGTTTGAGTATTAATGCACTCCGAATAAGAGTAAACGTCCGGCACATTATTGGCGTGAAGCGTTACGTTGTCAATCTCTACTTCTGCATCCTGTGTTTGCATTTTAAAGGCAAGTGTGATTGTAAAGTAAGTGTCAGGCTTTGTAGAAAGGTCTATTGTAACTGATTGAGTGGTGTCACCTGAAGTATTAAGCACATTGGTCAATACGCCATTATAGTAATATCCAACTAACAGACTATTTGTACCAAGTAAAGCGGTATCGAATTCAAGCGTATAAAACATACCGCCCTTAACCACAATGTCCTGTGTCAATTCTGTATTTGCGATTACACCAGGTGGATTATAGTATGCTGCCGTTCCTGTAAATGCCCAATAGTTTCCAAACGTCCAAAAATATGAGTAATTAAATGCGCCTTGCATCACTAATTCCGTATTGTGTAGCGATGAATCATTAATGCTTATCGTACTGCACCCAATCTCCACACCTGCCCAACTTGAAAAATCAAAAGTAGCTTGCCATAGTATTGATGCAGCGGGATAGTCTAAAGTATATAGCCTGTATGAGTTGGCGGGTACGTAATAAACAACATAGTTTAACCCTGCCATGCTATGCACGTTATATGTAACGACTCCTGCATTGTCCTTTACGGCTATGCCAACTGAACTAAACTTGTAGATATAGATGCTGTAAAACTTAACCGTTACATCATTATCAATCCCTTGTAATTCTATATAATCAGTAGTTATTGATGTAGGCTTATAGTAAAATGTGAATTTATTTCTGCTATCAATAGCGCCTGCCGGTATCGTAAAAGTTTCACCATTCAGGATAAAATCAACACCAACTGAAGTATCGCCAATGATGCTTAAATCAAACTGAATCAAATAATATTGCCCAACCTCTAAACCTAATGGTATTGAAGTAGTATTAGTACCACCAATCGGAATGGTTATCCCAGTAAGCACATTAGCCGCAATACTCCACCCATTACCTAAATTCCACCCGTCTTCACTTGCAAACGTACCATTCCAAAGAATAGACGTTGAATATGGCGTTACATCGCCCTGAATCATCATTGTATCAGTAGTTATAACCGGTTGGCAATAAACGCCACCGCACTTACAATCGCTGCTTTGATGAAACCCTAATGACTGATTGTCGTAAATGTTTAGTGCCATTATTTATTAATTTTGTCTTCATGAAAAAAATAATCTTCGCAACTATCATTAGTTTCTGCTTCGCATCTTGCCGCAAAGAATACACTTGCAGCGATGGATCTGTTCACAATAAAAGCAGCTATGAATATGAATACATAAAGAAATTCGGGTTTTATACCGATAAGAATGGGCGCGATGTTCATTGCTATTGATAGGCTTTTAAAAGTTCAAATTTAGTCATTCCTGTTTTCATATTGTAATCCATAGTTAGGATAAACCCTCGCTTCTCTTCACCAACAAACTTGTAAAACTCAATATAACCGTAAGGGTTAGCCTTTATCGTCTTGAACTCATCATAAGTTAATGGGTAATCAAAAGAGTATATTTCGGGTAGCCATATCGGTGTTATGTTTGAAACAAATGGATCATCCCACGCGAAACTTTGGTTTTCATGCAACTGCTTCCCTGTATATTCCTCTTGGCAACCAAAAGTGTAGGCAATCATATTGGCCGAACATTGCAAATTAGTGTTGCCAAATCCGTTTACAAACTTAATCTCATCCTGTATAACTTGCAATCCTGCCGTAATTGTGTTAGCGTGAGCCAAAAGCATTCGAGCCGGTGTAAGTCGTATATTGTAGGCTGTATCAAGAGAAGTCATGCCGCTACCATAACTGAATGAATCAGAATAAACCTCTGATTTATATTTAGTTGGAGATGCTGAATTTTTTGAGATATTAAATGTAACGCTCGTTTCATTCGTAAGTGGCTCTGCAAAATAAACTCTTGTAGTATTAAACGCAGCGTCTTGTATATCTAAAATAGTGAAAGTTCCGTTATTGCTTACGGTTCCGGTAATATCTATAACATCGCCAATATTGAAAGGATAGTTTTGGTTATTAAGCAAAGCAAACCCACCAGCTAAAAATAACCCTGTAACAGAAATCGAATAGTAGTTCGGTACTACTGCTATAATGAAGTTATCATTATCATATCTCCAATCCTGTGTTTCATTATCATTCCACTTTCTGCGGGTGAACTCAATCGAGTAGCCGGATGCGATATAGTTTGATAGCTTATTTAGTATGTTTTTAGTGCTTGAAATCTTTGTCGAATACTCATGGCTTGCATTCACTTCATCTAATCCTCCATGAAATTCACTTTCCCATTTAGAATACCCTATGCTAATTTTGTTGAAGTAACGTGAATTATCATTCTTTATGCTGTACTTATTTACAAGTGGTAGTGTAATTACTTTTGTTGTTTTGTCAAAGAAAAATTCAATAGGCTCAACCCTGATAAGCCCATTTACTAAACCCATCCCTATATTATGCAAACAGTCAAATGATTGAAACAAATCTCTGAATGATGCAAAGTTCGACTTCTCTATTTTACGGAGATTCAACCCGTTTAAAATTGCAATCTTAGAACCGCAGCCATCTGAAACATAAGTTCGCTTTTGGCTATCGGTACGCCCGTAGAAATCAGAATAGAAATTACCATTACTATCTGCCATTGCATCTACTACCTGATTAAACGCCTCATGGATTAAGAATGATTTAGCCGTTGTATTTACTGCGATGCTGTTAATTTGAACATTGAAATTAGCAACGTCATAAGCGTAGTCATGAGTAAGTGAACCATAAACCGACCCGTCCAATATGGTTTCTTTTTCAAACCAATAGACGTATAGGCTATCATTGAAGTTCATGGTTACTGTAGTGTCAATTGCCCCCGTATCAAATGACTGTGTAAATACATCTAAAATAGTATCGTAATCATCTGTGTATAGCGATAAAAATTGCCCTGCCGTAATTGCATCGTTTAAAGATGCGCCCCATGCGATAGCTAAGTTGTGCGCTGTATTTATCCTATGCGCTGGAGTGTAGTAGATATCTGTAAACATTCCCGAAAATCTACATTGTACTCTGAATGTAGCAGGGTATTCAATATCTAAACTATTGGCTTGAAATACAGCCGGTAGCGATGTAGATGATGCAGAACCACCAGGATAACCGAAATCGCTAAACTCTGTAAACCCATAGTAAGTATCTAATTCAGAAATTGTACTTGGAATTGTCGGTAAACTATATCCCCTATACCCAAATCCATCCCCTGCGCTAATATTTACCGAATGAGTAAAAGGCACTTCGCTTGGTGTTGAATTACCTTGAAAGAATATGTTTTGAGAATGTAACGCTAAAATAGTTTCGTCCGGTGCGGTAATTGTTGCGCCTCCAATACTTGTAGTGCTTTTTAAATCAACTACAATTTCATCCCTACTGAATATCTTAGTTAGCAAATCAGACTTCTCAATATTTACGGTAGTATATTGCCCGTCCGTCTGATAGCTTGCAAGGTTTATTATTCCGTTAAATAAAGTGTCGTATAAGCCACTACCATCGCAATCATACTCAATTAAAATATCTATCCTTCCATCAATATCATCACGCTCGTAAATGTTATCTACGTATTGTTTGCCGCCTCCGTCACAATGGAACTTTAAAGAAGTAGTGTACTCATGAAATGCACCTTTATAAACCTCACTTCTTTTGATGGTGTAAATACCTTCATCCCATCCTATCGGGTCGCGCGTCAATACAATGCTACTGCTGTATAACGGGTTTAAGTCCGAAAGCGTCCATCTATATCCCATTACTTGTATCTATTTGATAAGTAAATAGTTTCCTTCATGTTGGCAGAAATGCCATCTACAATAAACTTAGCCGACTTAGCATTACTTTGTTGAATGGTTCTACGTAGGTAAATGTCATCATAAGCCTCCTGTGTGGCGTTTGTGGCGGCTTTTGCCTTCATTAATGGGATAACATACTTGTGCATTACTAAGTCCTCAATTCGGTTCTCATGTGCTGCTTTTATTATATCGCCATGTTTAGCCGTTGCCTGTCTATCCCAAATATATTCACCTCCCTGCGCTTCAATCAATATGCCCCCTTCTCTATGTGAACGCCCGATTAGATGTCCGTCTTCATTGCGCCCTCCTGCCAATACTGCACCTCCTTTTTCAAATTTAGGTATAGCCGGTAATGGTTGTGCTGCTACTGCTGCAATTTCTACCGCACCCATAGCTCCTACTATTGCCGCCATAGCATAACCAGCTGGCACCTGTTCAAGTGCTTTCATTATTGCTTGTGCTGTACTTAGCCCAATATTGAATATTGCGAAAGCCTTATTTGCTATTGCCTGTTGCCGCTCAATCTTAGCCCGTTCTATTGCCTGTTTTTTATCTAAATCGGCTTTGCGTTTAGCGTACTTCTCTTCTATCGCTGCTTTCTTTGCGGCATTGTCACCGGCTGCATCTAATTCAGCTTTCTTACGTTCTTCCAAAAATGCGTTTTGCTCATTATACTTTTCCTCTGTCTTTTTTAGTTCATCTTCAAATATCGCATTCGTAAGTTTGCTAACTGCCGAAATGCCGCTTGTAATTACCTGCGTATATTTATTGAAGAAAGCCTTATTAGCCTTCATAGCGGCATCCATTGTTTCTTCATCAGGACTAAGAGGTTGTAATTTAACTGGAACGCTTAAAGTAGGAACCTTAGAAATAGTTACTTCTTCGGGTTTAATATCCAATCTATTTACAATGAAACTTGCCTTTTGTTGGTCGGGCAAACGATATTGCTCTATCGTGTCAGTCTTTTCAACTTTACCGCGCTTATTTCTTTCATCATTCAATTCTTTTTCAATAGCCTTCACCCTTTGCGCTGCTGCTACTTGTTGCAATTCAGTATCAAGCAACTGATTATTAGCATCAGTATATGCTTTAGTATTCTTTTCTGCCTCCGAAAATGTATTTAAAAGGCTTGTAACTGCTACTATTCTTTGCTCCGTTGACTTAACTATGTCTTGGTTAAACTTTAACTCCGCCATTAACTCCCCCCGCTTTGTTACAGCGTTGAGTTTTTCGGTTTCATATTGTAGCTTTTTTATCTTCTCAATATTACTTTTCTTTTGGGCGAATATTTCATCTTCGGTCTTAGCCTGTTCCTTTTCGGCATCGGTTAGTTCATTAGTCCCTTCTATTGCATCATTCAAATAGCTAATCAACGCCACTACTCCGGCAATAACTACCGTTATACCTGCCGTAGCCAACGCCCACGATGCCGCCATGCTTAGTCCGGTAACTTTACTAATCTTATCTACTACCGTTAGCGCAACCCCATAAGCCTTAGTTGCTATGCCGCCTTTTTCGGTAGCTATATTAGCCAACTCTTGCACCCCCTGTAAAGCCGCCATTGCTCCCTGCACTTTGAGTAAAGTCTTTTGAAGGTCTTTGTTCTCATCTCCAAATGATGCAGCCAAACCTGTTGCAACGGAGAAAGCAGCCGCAACACCACGCGCACCCTGTACCATTGTATCGAATACTTTGGTATCGGATGCCATTTTCTTTATCTCTCCCCTGGTATCGCCTATCGTATCTTTAAGTTCTGCGGTTGCGTTAGCCAATTCGGTAAATGAAGCCGTTCCACGTTGCCCCAATGCAGCCATAGTGGCTAACTCCTTCTCCATTGCTTTCAATGCCGAAGTAGCAGAACCGTATTTATTAACGAGCGCACCCATTACATCCCCCTGCTCATAAAGTTTCTTTGTAGCTTCCTCAATTGACTTATTTGCGAAGGTTGCAGTAATTTGGTTTTGAAGTTCTTTTGTTTCGGCTGTAACGACATTAACCGCTACTCCAACTTTACCAAATTCGGAGGCATCAACTTTGTATTTTACTAAAATCTCATCTGCCATCTTCTTTCGGTTTTTCTTTCATTTTACGGTCTAATAAAATTAGATACTGCTCTACGTTTAACTGCTTAATCTCCTTTAGCTGTACCAAATCATTATCGCAAAGCATTATTAGATTCTCCTCAAACTGTTCTTTTATTCTCCTACACTTGACCCTAATGTCGAAATCTGCGTAACTGCCGAATTGAACGCCTCTATCTTCGCCATACTCTCCTGTAAATATTGCTCCCAATTTACTGGCGTAATATTTCCCGAAGGTATGTATCCCCTCAATCCGGCTTGCTGAAAAAAATCATATAACTTCATGCCTTGCTGCGAATCTTTCCAAAGCATTTCAAACTTCTCTTTGTGCAATTCCTTATTATACACACATGGGTTTTCATCTTCGCGTATGTATAGCAAAGCAGCAATTTCGGTTAAGATAGTCGGGTCAAATAGGATTGAACGCCTATCCTTTAAAACACCTATCCAATATCCAACGTCTGTTACTTTGGTATTGCTATTACTATTCAGAACCTTTTCAACGGATTGCATCCAACTGTCTAAGTCGCGCCCAGGTACTTTGCTATTCAATTGCTCCTGTAACTCGTTTAGCTTTTCGAGTAAGGGCAATGGCATGTTCTTTAAATCAGGAAAGTAGAAGTATTTCCGATTTAGTGAATCGGTGAAGATAAACTCCATGTTATCCTTGTAAGACTTACTTTGATGCGAAAAACAATAGTCATGTATCGCATCTTTAAATCCTACTTTAGCGAGATAGTTTATTAGTGCTTTGCCTTTCATAAATATAGTGAATGAATAATAGTTGCTACTGTTGAGCTTGCAAGAATCACGATAGGTATTATGTAAATCAAATGTGGCGTAATTGGTAGCATCAATAAGCAGATAGTAAACCCGTAAATGGAAGGCATACATCTAACGCAACCTATCAACGGTTTGTATATTTTAAACGCCCCTATCTGTTTGAATAGATACTTTTTAACCGGCTCTAATAGCATCCCTTCACCGGTTGCTATATTAATTCCGTTCACCACAAAAGCCGTAAGCAGTATTACCCAGAATATTTCTATCATAGCGTAATGGTTTGTGTGGTAAATGAACTATCGCAATAGTCGAACTCCAAATAAACGCAGTCAACAAAATCAGTTTGCCCTGCCGGTATAAACGAAACCCGCTCTTCTGAATTTAAAGCAGTCTGTTTGGTTAGCCATACTTCGTACTGTGTGCCAATGCGAACGCCAATATTTTCAACACCAACAATATCGGTGTAAACTACATCAACAGTAGCGTATCGGTCTAATCTACCATCAGGAGTCTTGAAATATGCGTAGTAGGATATATTTGGTTCAGCTACATCGCCAATCACTAAAGTAGTGAAGCAGTTAGGTATGTTTTTTGCTCTTGAGCATCCGCACGACATAGGTTAATTATTTTAACCTTCGTATAATGCGCGAAGCCGCAAAGTTTACGCAAATATAATTACTTTTTTATTTTGTAGCGTTCAAAGAAATCGCGAAGGAATGTATTGCACTTATAACGCCACGCATCTAAAGCATCCGCCCGTTGCGATTCCTTATTCCGCGAAGTCTTAACCATATCTCCATCAGCATCAGCTTCAACAAACTGCATATCATAAATCAGCTTCTTACACTTCGGATTAATCAGTAAATCAGGATGGAAAGCAAGAATAGCGTTTACCAGGTGGCGATTCTCCCTAACAGAAGGATTTGCACGCGGAACCATTAGCCTACGCCCTAAACTAAACCTAACATCAATCATTCGCCACGCATCAATATTGTTTCGCTGTGTTATTTCACGCTTCTTCTGCATGGCATCACCGGTGAATATTGCGTTACTCATTACATTCATTCCAAACATATTTTCAAGCATATCACACATCTCAGGCACATCACCATTCTTTTCAATTACTATTTCCTCAAACGTGTGGAAGTGCATCCCGTTAGCATCGCTCCAAATATGCGAAGCCTCACAAACAAACGGCTCCACGTTAAAGTCAAATGAGAAGTAAACGGGCAGATTAGGAATGAACACCGCTTTATCTGAAATGTGCTTTTCGCGGTTAAAGTTTTGGCAGTATGGGCGTTGAATATCCTCCTTCCCCCATTCGCCTAAGTAGTAAATTCGGTATAGATTAGGGCTTGAAGATGCCTTTTGCTCTAAAATTGTTCGGTATTCATCATCTATAAAGTGATTATCTTTGAATGTAGTACGTAGGCAATCGAAGTTTTCTTGTGGCTTATCGTGAAAGCGTGATTTTATCCAATGATTCTCATTTATCGGGTTATAGGTAAACATTATCTGCTTATAAGTAACCGTTTCACCCCTTAAACGTAAATCTAACTGGTCAAAGTCGGACGCTAGTAATTCAGTAGCCTCCTCCACCCAAATAGACGTTATCCCGGCAATCGATTTGAGTTTTTCAACGTCATCAAGACCTGCCAATAGAATTTCATTCCCGCTGATGTGAATGAATCGCATTTCTGATTTGTTGATGGTAAATTCAGCCATCAAACCCATGTCTAGAATGGTATCTTTGAGCAATTGATAAACGGACGACCTTAAAGTATTCGCTACTTTACGGATGCAAAGTATTCTGTGAGGCTTTTCCGATACTGTCCTTATGACTACCTTTTGAGCGGCAAAAACTGATTTACCTGAACCCGAACCTCCCCAAAAATGAAGATACCGTTTGCGATTGTTTAAGTATGGAATGTAGCAATCATTAACTTGTAGTGTCGCTGTCATTCTTTCGCAGTGATGCGGGGTTAATTGTAATGCTTTTAAGTCCGTCTGTTATGGCTACTTCTGTTTTTGTTGCTGAATAGCTACCCCTCTTTTTAAATAATTGAGCAACGGCTCCCGTAATCTCACTTGGTGAAATAGAACGCAATACAGGAACTCCCTTAATTATTTCTTCTACTTCCATATTTCCGCAAGCTATTTTGCAAAGAATCCCTTCAAGAACCTCATCGCTTACAATAGCCTCATTTACCGCTTCCCTTATGCTTTGCTCTGTTAACTCTTGCCTAATATCTTCATTGCGCTTATTCTCATCGCTAATCGCTATTTTAGCTATTGCAAGTCGAGTATTGAATGTTTTTTCCGACTTATGGTAAATTTCGGTAAATTTCGGCAAAATATCTTTCCTATCAAGTCCTTTCCGTAATAAATCCTTTATGAACTCTATTTGAATTGATTCATTCGGTTTCATGCCTCAAAAATACGAATAAATTCCGATTCGCTACGGACTAAAAAATATTCATGCCCCAAAGACTCCACTTCACGCTGAAACTTTTTCTGTTTATCGCTTTGGATTCCTATTTCTGTTTTGAACTCAATGAAGATAACTCTATTCGGTAGGATAGCAATAGTATCACTTACACCGGATAATACACCGGTGTTTATTTTGTGGTAGTTATTTTCGTTTGGTACGCTGAAAATTATACACTTCGGTTCGCAATTTACTCGGCTAAATCGGTTCCTAAATTCCATAATACACTTCGCCTGTAAATTAGCTTCTGATTGCATAGTCGTTAAATTTAGTATCTCCTAAAAGTGCTTCCTGTCTATAAATCCACCCGCTAGAATATGCCATTAAATTCGCGTATTCAGTTAATGCTTCGCGTCCTTTGCTACGAATCACGCGCCAAATATAAGACGCTTTATATTTCTTTGTCTTTTGAAGTTCCACAAGTTCCGGCAAAGTTAGTTCAGTTATTTTCTTGCCTATGAACTTCTTTGGCATCACTTCGACCATAACCCCATCTATTACCGGTGCTTCTTTTTGCTCAAATACAAGCCCACAAAAACTACAAACTTTTGCAGTAGCGTACAACATAGCCTCACAAGACGGGCAAGTCTTTACCGGTGCTGCACCTTCTTTTTTCTTTTTCTTTTCTTTCAGGCTCCATTCGCGAGGCTCATTCCATATTCCATGCTGGTCGTGATTCATTCCGAAATCCAAAACGGTGAACTGTGATTTGCCCGGGTATGTTCGACTGCCCCTCCCTAAACACTGCAGGAATAGAGGGAGCGAAAGTGTTTTTCGGTTCATAATCACACATTCAATACTTGGTTCATCATATCCGGTAGTGAGGATTCCGCAATTATTCAAAACAGGAAATAAGCCTTTTGAGAATGCCGCCAATATGCGCTCACGTTCTGCTTTTGGTGTTTTTGATGTGATAGATTCGCTAACTATTCCGCTATCGTTGAACTCCTTCGCCATTGCATCGCTGTGTTCGATGTTCACGTTAAACACAATAGTCTTTTTGTTCGGTGTACGTTTCTGCCATTCGGCTACTACACCTGAATATAATTTCCGTTTATTGAAGTGGTTAAAAAGAGATTCGTCTGTATATTCTTTACCCTTAATTGTTAGGTCTGAAAAATCATCTACCATCTGAAATGCTTTACATTCGCATAAATAGCCGTTATTAACTAGGTCGGGTGTGTCTATTGTTTGAATTATTTCGGAGTAGTATTTCGGAATATGCTTTCCTACTGGGGTTGCCGTTGCTCCGATTACACGTGCGCTCGGGTGTGTATCAATTAGCTTGGTAAAGTTTCCTTTGTGCGCTTCATCAATAATTATCAAATCAGGCTCTACATTATAACCGCGTCTGTGTAGTGTTTCAATCATGGCTACTGTTACTATTGCGCGTTGGTCTATTGAGGACGTATTGTAATTAACTATTTGAATAGGGATAGAATGACGCTGCAGTGCTTTGAAAGTTTGCTCGAATAGTTCTATCCGGTCGGTTAAAATTAGTGTCCTTGTTCCGCGCTCGGCAGCCATTCGCACCATTTCAGAAAACACTACTGTTTTACCGGCTCCGGTCGGTAGTGCTAAAATGATTCTGCGATGTCCGTTTTTAAAAGATTCGCGTAAGTCTGAAATTGCATTGGTTTGGTATGGTCTTAAATGTAGCATTTTTGTTAATTTATTTTGTAACGGGTTGTAACGGGTTGTAACGGGTTTTGATGAGGTGGTCGTTACAGCCATTTTTCATTGGTAAAATTGTTTTTTTGTAACGGGTGTAACGGGTTTTCTTCTAAAAAGTTTTATATAATACACACACACATCATACACACACTACACATAACACATCATTATTTATTTAGGAACTCTAAAAAGTATGGGTTACACCCGTTACACCCGTTACACTTAAAATGGATTATCCTCATTATCATCCTTTTGTGAATTTATTGTATCAATTTTTATACAGGTGTAGAATTTCCCAACTACTCCATTTATTCGCATCATTTTACATTCACCCAAAATAAATTTAAGTTCAATTCCAAAACGAGTCATGTTAATTATCTTTTGGTGGCTCGAATTTTCGATGTAAGTTTTTATTTGAGTGGCTGTCAAATGTTCAACATATCCGGCTCCCTCCGATGCTGATTTAAAGAACTGAGCTATCAATTCACGCTCAAAAGGCATCTTTTCAAATATCAAATTCGCATTTGACAGTTCGGCCAACTCCGATTTCGATAGCTGCCAATCTTCACCAGACTCATATGCCCGAACCAACTCCATAAATAATTCATCCTTATCAATGGCATTATATCTGTCATGATTAATGCGTATGACGTTTACCGGTAAGATACGGGTGTTTCCAGTCGGGTCATTAATAATATCAACTTCGTTCGATGTGCCACAAAGCACCGCCAAGCGTTTAAAGTCTTCGTTATATTTACCGTATGGAGCGCGAAGTGAGAAAGTATGTTTCGATGTGAGGTCTTTGAACCGCTTTTCATCGTTACGGGTTTTACCACCCATTTCATCATCCATAAGTATCAACTTTTGGCACATAAGAATTTCATCATCTTTTTCGCGGTCTAATTTACTTTCTGCATAGTATTTTTTAAGTGCTGAAGGAAGCAGCCTACGAAACCACTCCGTTTTACCGGTGTTTTGACCACCTACCAAAGAAAGAACTGAGCGCACCGGAATACCGTCATAAGCAGCGATTAAACCGATTAGCCATTTACGGATATAAATATTAGCGCATGGTGTATCTGTTTCAAGTGTATCAATAAGCGCGTCTATCTGCCCGCTATTTGTTCTGTGGCGGTTACGCTCGATATATTCTGTAATCGGGTTGAATGTTTGGATGTGGTCTGAAAATATTACTGATTCAATTAAGTCTTTAGTAACGTCCTTTGAATTGAAAAACATACGCCCTCGAAGATAGATAGTGTTTAGACGCTCTTTTTTTACCTCCGTTCCGGATTCCTCAATCATCTTTGTAATGCTATTGATTCGGATAGGGTGGTTTAACATAATCCAATCTATTAAAGCAGGAATAAGTTCCTCCGGTGTTTTGGCTAGCTTATTCACCTCAATATCATCACGCTTCATTACTTCGGCTGTAATTATTGCGGCATCACTTTCGGAAATGTTTTCCATTTCTACTAACTGCTTTGCTATGCCTTCACTACTTCGCCCATTCTTTTTGCCCATTGCCGCAACTTGGACGGCTCGTTTATTTTCTTTAGGTAGTTCGATTCCATGCTGCTTTAGCATATAATAAAACGTGCCAACTGTTACACCTTTAGCTTTATCGCGCGTGCAATAGTTAAACTGAATATCGCATTGGCTTTCGCTGTACTTTTCAGATATGGAGCAAAGCGCATGATAATAAGCGCGCCCACCTTCGCCAAAACCATTCGCCATGGCAAAGCCAAGTTTTAAATAGCTATCATAATCAGGTGCAATATTTATTCTGCGTTCAATTACTGTTCTTATTAATTCTTCTACTTTATTTTGAGGAATGATTAGCGGTAAAGACTTTTGCTTAGTAGGTTTTTCAACGGTGCATTTAGCCTTTAGTGATTTCTCGTTAATAAATATTTCGGGGTCATGTGATACGAAACGGAGCGATGCCACGTTTTTAGGCGCGGGGTCGGAGGTGATACCAAATTTAGCGAAGTAGTAATTAGCTAACCAGTTGTAAGATTCAACGTGTTTATCTGGATTTACTTTCGCAATTACTGCAAGTCCTTTTCCTGTTACGGATAAAAACAGCGCATAAGTATACGGGTCGGCTGCGAGTTCTGATTTATCGGTATAACTATCAATATCAATACATATAAACCCGCTATGTTTTATTAGCTTATCTTTATCACGTTCCTTAAATAACCCTGCAATAGTTACAGATGGAAGTGTACGCTTTAGTTTATCTCGTGTAGCTTTATCCGGTGCATTACGGATAGGTTCTACAAGTTCGCTCCAAGTACCATATTTAACGGCTGAAATAAATTCGGTAATGGTGGTTGCACCGGTTGATAGGTGAGGCTTTTCTCTGAATCCAATGAATGTAGATATATCCATAAATAGGTATAGCCGTCAAGGGGGTCGCTGTCCTGCAAGAGATAGCCGCGCCCCCTATCGGGTTATTTGTTTAGTAAAATAAAGTTTGAATATTCATCTTGCAGGACGATTAAGGCTCAAATATAATAATTAAAACTAAAAAGGAAGTGAATCGTTTGCAGGGTCTTCTTTCGTTTCCTTCACCTCACTTGCCGCGTCCGATGCGGTGCGGGTGGGAGTGTCGGAATCGGGTTTACTAAGGAACTTAAACGTATCGCATATAACCTCCGTTACATAGCGTTTGTTGCCATCCTTGTCATCATACGACCGCTGCTTGCTCTTCCCTTCACAGTATATCAACATTCCTTTCTTCACGTACTTTTCGACTATCTCCGCTTGTTTAGGATAGTTCACTTTGATATTGTGCCAATCAGCTTGTTCGACCTTGTTGCCCTGTTTGTCCTTATAGCTATCATCGGTAGCGATTGAAAATTCGGCTATGCACCCGCCATTGTCAAAGCGTTTTACAATAGGGTCTTTCCCAACTCGTCCAATAAGTGTGATTTTGTTTAGCATTGTTTATTTGTTTTGATTGATTAAATTTTGATTGTCGTGAATGTTGCCGACTAAACCACAACACCCTCTTCTTCATTTATATACCATTCTTTACCATTATTTCCCATGCATAGCCATGAAGTAGTTTGATTATTTTCTGTTTCGTAAGAAATTATCTTTACGACCTCATCAATTTCAAACTCATGTCCATAAATGCAATTAGTAATCTTTACGCTACTTCCGACTGCAAACTTCTTATTACCAATTAATAGTTCAAACAACTCACGTTGCGCTTCTTCTTCGCTAATATCACCAGCCTTGAATTCGCGTAATATTTCTATTGTTCTATCTTTCATTTTAGTTACTTTAATTTTTTACGTTCCTCGATAAGTTGTTTGTACAGTTCGCCAGCTTCATAATTATGGCGAAGGTCGAGAGCCTTTGCGTAGGCTATTTCGAGCCTGCTAATAAATGCCGCTTGTGATTCGTTTGGGTTGATTGTTAGTTGCATGGGTTAAGAAATAAATGAAACGAGTAAATCAATCTCTTGTTTGTATTGTAACACCTTACCGATTACGTGAACCTTTAGCATATCTAAAGCCTTTTGTTGGTCTCCATCTAAGCAATATGTGTAGTAGCGGATTGATGTATGATTTTCGTGAAATATAGCATCAATCTTCATTAACTTATCCTTGCTAACTCTCCTGCCATCTCCCACATAAGATTTTGCGGTTTCTTCAACCTCAATTTCAATTACTCTTTTTTGCAATCCTTCCTTATCTATTGCGCCTACAATTTTAAATAGTTTCATATTTAGTTGTTTTTAATTTCCTCGTAATCGGTCAAGTCCTCGCATGGGAGAATTAGGCCGTAGATTTCGCAGTATTTGCCCATTACTTCGCCAGTTGAATTGTTACACCAATATTGGTAGATGAGGTTGATAGAACTATGCCATGACGTTTACCGTATTGGCGTGCGGCTACTGATATGCTAGTTCTCTTATCCTTGTTAGGCTCCGTTATCATTAATGGCTTTCTTTTTGTAATCGTATCGAATGGATAGATTAACGGTCGTGATTTCTTTTTTGCTTTCATGGCGCAAATATAGAAAAATGTTTTTAAAATATTTTACAAAATGTTTATCCACATTGTTTTTCATTGGTAAATGTGGATAAAGTAGGCTAACAAAAACACTATTCTGAAAATAAAATAAACAAAATGTTTTGCCGTTTAGTAAAAGGTTGTAAATTTGCACTGTCAACGCAATGAAGCGGAGATTAAAACTAAAGAAAATGAACGCAACAATCAGACAAACAAAACAAGCGCAACCGGTAGGAACTTACACACACACATCTATTGATGTAAGAAAGGCAAACGCAGATTTTTTAATTATTCAAACTTCACCATACTTTATTAAATGGAATAGCGGTGTTACGGAAAATGTTTCCGAAAAACAGCTGAATGAATTAAAGGCTAATCACACTTGGGAAACTGACTTTTAATATAAAGCAATCAAAAATTAATCTGAGATAAAATCGTAAACCAAATAAAATGAAAAAATTAACAAAAGCAGAACGTAAGAAAGTTTATTTAAGTTTGGCTAGAAAAGTTTATTTATCCAAGCGAGCACATGAATACATATGTCACCTATTGTGGGAGATAATAAATAAAAAGCCGATAGACTATTTTTTTGAGTAAATACAGAAAGACAATCATGGATTTGGTCACGATGTGCAAACTAGCGTACTTTCTAAGTTCCCCGAATTTAATCAAGTATTTCCAAACTTCGAAATCACGATATTTGATAGCAATGAAGAGAGAATTTACGCCCTTCTTTTATCAGCCGCCATGTGCGATTAAAACTTAACACATGAAACGCCACCTACTAACCGTAACGGAGCAGCTAAAGAAACTCGCTCCAAAGAAGACAGGAGTATTACCAATCATTTTAAAAATAATACCGATAGTATGACCGATTCAATCCGCGACCTTCAAACCAAGACAGTAAATGAACTATTCGCGCTACGTAGGCAAATGAAGTCCGTATCGCAGAACCCGAACAACTCGCCATTGTTCGAACCTACACAGGCCACAATCACCGCCATAGACGCTCGGCTCGTTGAAATGGGTTACGGTAGCATAATTAAGCCAGTCATTTTTATTCAATGGAGTTTAAATTAGAAAGTATGAAACAATTAACGAACAAACAAAGAAAGGCAATATACACAAAAGCCGCTTCTCACTTTTTAATTGGCAATGACTTTGGTGTATGCTGTTATCTTCAAGAACTTCTATCGGATAAATTTAACGTACACATACACACTAGAGATATTGGAATTTATTTCCCTGAGTTTGCGTTATTTAACCCATATCACGGCTACCTTTTTTGGTGGAAAATGAAAGATTCTTCTAGTAGAGTAAATGCCTTATTGCTATCAGCCGCAATGTGCGATTAAAACTAACCCATGCGCACCGACAGCCTCCTAACGACCGACCAAGTAGCCGACATTGTACTAATCCAACTCGCGCTATTCATTTTAGAACTAACTTTTTTACTTAATCAATAAATTAAAACCAATGAAAATTAAAAGAAACATTCAGATTATAGACGAAGTTGAAATAGACTTCCAACTCCCTTACTTCTTTAAAATGGGTAGCGGAACTTATGGTGCAGTATTAGAGGAAAGAAACTCCGTGTTAGTTGGTGAATCTGAAATTAGAACACTTCGCTACGGTTGCGATGTTTACTTATCCGACCCCGAACACATCGAAATCACAGCGGAGGAGTTCACCCGCAAATTTGACCGTGTCCTCGAAGGTATTCAATCTTTCAAATCGCAATTTTTCGCAAACAATAACAACCAATAACTCAAAATGAAACAAGAACAAAATTGCGCGTTTCAATACGCAAAAATGAAGAGTGGTATTTTTAGAGATACTACAATAGTTGAAGACAAATCAAGCATAACACTAACAAAGGCAAAAGAACTTTGGAATACCCATTTTTCAGATGCTGCTAAGTGGATTAAAGATGGGAATACTGTTGAAATGGTAATATGGATTGATATGTCCACACCACAATCATACGGTGAAGCATTGCAGTACATTTCAAGCAATGCCGAAAGTGACGGCATCTCAATATGGGAAACTCGGAAGAATTACTTTACTCAATCTTTCGACACTAATTAATAACAACCAATAAAAAAGAAAACAAAATGGAACTCAGAAAAGCAACCAGACAGAAAGCGAAAATTCGCTTAGGACTGTCAGCTGTAAGCGGAGGTGGTAAAACATACTCAGCACTATTATTAGCAAACGGACTATGTGGCGATTGGGGCAAAGTAGCTCTGATTGATACAGAGAATGGAAGCGGTGACTTATACGCGCACTTAGGTGACTATATGGTACTGCCATTACAAGCACCGTATTCACCGGAAAGATACATTCAAGCTATAAAGGCTTGTGAAGATTCGGGAGCGTCTGTAATTATCATTGATTCCATTACTCATGAATGGGATGGTAAAGGTGGTATTTTGGAAATCAGTAACTCAATGACAGGCAATAGCTATACAAATTGGGCGAAGCTAACGCCAAGACACCAAGCGTTTATTGATGCAATCCTTCAAAGCAAATGCCATGTAATTACAACGGTACGAAGAAAGCAGGATTATGAACTTATGGATAAGGACGGCAAAAAGGTTCCTCAAAAGGTAGGGCTTAAAGAAGTAACCCGCGAAGGTTTCGAGTACGAGTTGACATTGAATCTTGAGCTGGACGTTAATCATAACGCCACTTGCTCAAAGGATAGAACCGGATTATTTCAAGGCAAACCCGAATTTACACCTTCAATCGAAACAGGGAAGATGATTGCGGAATGGTGCGAAACAGGATTAGACGTTGATTTAGCCGTTAATGAGGCTATTGCTAAGTTAGCTAACTGCGATAGCTTAGACGACCTAAAAGACCTTAAAGGAATGCAACCAGCGTATGTTCAAGACGATAAGCGTTTTAAGGATGCAGGAAACAAAAGATATTTAGAAATTAGTAAACCACAAGTAAAAGCATAACCATGACACAAGAATTAAACATAGGCATTACAGCGCCTACCAAAGAAAGTATCGCAGAAGTATCATTCAACATTATTGACCGCGTGAAAAATGGCGAAGTATCGCCGCTTGAATTGATTGTGCAACTCGCAGCTATTGAGAAGGTTTGCGAACAGGTGCGCGCAGGATGCGAAGAGCAAATCTTAACCGAACTATCAAAAGAAAACGGCAAAGTGGTTTGCTTGGGCGCAAAGGTTGAACGCAAAGAGGTTGGCACTAAATACAACTTTGAGGACTGCGAGGCATGGAATAAGGTAAAAGAGCAAGAAACTTTTTGGAGCGATAAGCGAAAGGAAGTGGAAAACATCGCTAAGAATTGTCCAGAAGGTTCTGAACTTAACTTCACAGATACCGGAACGGGTGAAACGTGGAATGTAAAACGAGCAAGTAAGACTTCAAAGACTTCGTTTGCCGTAACATTGGCTAAGTAACCAGCAATTAGAAATCGTTTAAGATGTGCCGGTGTTGACCTGTCCGCAACCGGAAATAGCAAGCGAAGATTTGATTCATCATAACTTCTAATGCGAGCGCGAAATAGTGGAGGGTGACAAATGGGGAGAGACCCTTACATTTTTTAACCCCGATAACTAAACCAAAAATTATGAAACCAGAAACAGTCAAACAAATACTCGAAGCGATGTAGGGCGGTATGACGCAAGGTGAAGCGCATAAGCATTTCGGAATAAGCAGAAACACAATCGGCAAGGTATGCCGTAAAAATGGATATGCAGCCGATAAATCAGAGTTACAACGTAAGGCATACGCTAAATATGAAGCGAAGCAAATAGAACTATTTGGAGAGAAGCCGAAAGCGTTTAAGCCGACTACCCGCGTAACGACATCACACGTCCGACTACCACAAGCCGAAGGATATTCGAGCGCGTTATATTGGTTCGATGATTTGGAGAATTTGAATAGAAAGAGTAATACAAGGCAAACGAAATGATAGAACTACAAAAAATAGACTGCAACTGCAATGATTGTATATTTATGAAAAGAGATTTACCGAAGTTTAACTCATTAAATTTTCTATATGGCAATACCAACCCAAGTCATCGAATACATTATGGCGATTGCTCAAAGTTTAATAAGCCAGTATCTTTTATTCCGAATACGTGCCAACTTGAAACACAGTCTTGTTTTATTCATAGAAAAGAATCTGTATGAAACAAGCAACACCCGAAACCATCCAAGCCGCATTCGATGAAATTCAAAGATTCGCACCAAGTACGCCTCTATTTAGGTGGGCAGAAATAGATGATATTGAGCCAATTGAAATTAAATGGCCGAAACCGATTGTGCCGGATGAAGATTTGACGCTGTACGTAAAAGATTTTAAAACCAAAACCAAATAAAATGAGCAATCTATCAAAAGAAGCAGTCGCGCTGCTGAAAAATAATGCGGAAGTTAGAGAAATATTATCCCTATTGCTAAGCGAGGTAGTTGTAGATGACTTTATCAAACTCCACACCACCCAGCCAGTAAGATTCAAAGACTTTCACGGGAATGAGGTGATGTATGGGGATATATACTATACGGCTCATAGAACAAAATTTACATTCTGTGGTTGGGAATGCACTTACAATACAGAACAACCATGTGAATTGTTTCACTACTTCAAATTCGAGCCTGACGCTAAAGATTGGATTGAACTAAATAAGCCGTGTGGGTTGAGTGTGAATGAGATAGTGGAGTGGGCAGGCACATACTATAATGAAAGCCCTGATAAAAAAAGATTTGAAGAAGAATGGACTAAAAACATCCTCGAACTAATCCGTAAAAAAGAAGCAAAATGAATACACTAATATCAGTAAGGACTAATGTAATTTACTCCAAAAAGAAAAAGAAGGACACGAAAGAAAAGGATGAATTTATTAAGTATCAGGAACTTGTTTTCTTGGTTGATAAACCTACATACCGTTATTCAAACGAGGGCGAAACAATAAGAGAAAGAGGACTCGATGAAGTAAGATTCACCGTTTCGCAACCCGCATTTGAACAGTTAATAGAACTGCTTAAAAAACTAAAGGAATCAGACGGAACCGATTTGTCATAAAACAATTAAACAGAACCCATGAAACAACCCTGCAAACACATTAACGAAGGAAGTTCTTGTAGCCTGAATAATAATTGCACGTATCCTGAGTGTGTGAAGATTCCGAGTGCGGAGGAGATGTGGGACGAATACTCCCAATACATTGACGATGATAGTGATTCATTTCAGCGTGTAGCAGGAACGTCAGTAATCACTAAAAAGGATTTTGAAAAGGCGTGTCAAACACACACCCGCCTACACCTCGAAGCGTTGGCGAATGGAATAATTGAACGCACATCCGCAAGACCAAGCATTGAAGAAGTAATTAACTTTACCCTTTCCGATTACCTAACCAAAAACAAACTTGAGAAATGAATTACCCTGCATTAGCATTTAGTATAGCGTATCTACTATTATTAATATTAGTTATTTTATGGCTTGTAAAAAACAAAATGAAATGAAAGAGAAAACTGCGATGCAAACCGCTATCCAGCAATTGGAGAAGCAAAGAGAACATTTGAAGGAACTTGACTCACTAGGTGTTCTATTGAGAAATGAATTTACACACAAGTCGAATCAAATAAGTACGATTCAATTAATGCTATCTAGACTCCTCCCTGACGAAAAGAATCAGATAGTGGAGGCGTATTTTAAAGCGCAACAGGACGTTGTTCTTATCGTATGCGATGCAATTCCAAATGACTTCGAAGAAACAAAGAAAGGGCTATTAGAAACTGCTAATGGCGATGATTTGGAAGATGCCGAACATTACTACTCCGACAAATTTGAATCCCCCAGTATTTAATCGGCTCAAAAAAATAAAATGAAAAACGAACTATACTACATTCAAAACGGATATGTTGGAAATGCTATTTTGTGGTGGGGAGTAAATAGCCAAGGCTATACTACCGATATAAGCAAAGCGGGGAAATACACCAAAGAAGAAGCAAAAAATATTATTCAGCGACCCGAAGATACTGCTTGGCTATGTAGCTATATTGACAACAATATTGAGGCAAGAAAAACAATAATTGACGGGCAATACTTATCGAGTAAAAGGCATCGTCTTGTTAGTAAGCGGAAATAACCTTCGCCCCACCAAACGGAAACGCTACATTTTGCGTGGTATAACCAACATTATCGCATTAAACGTGTGTTAGTGATGGATTATGCCGTCACGGCCCCATCATCTTCGCTAAAATCCTGCTCTTCCTGAGTAGATACCCATTTCAAATCGGTTTCTTCATCTATGTTCGGTAGCTTCATGGCTAATACTTTCTTCACAGCAACCAGATATTTACTCGCATAAACAGAAACAAACGATTCGCTATTTTCCGTATCGCTGTCTATTCGTACTGTGTAGGATGGCTCGAATGTGAATAGGTATTTCATAGGTTGTGCATTATGTGGTTAGTAATTCCATTCTCCTTGTCCCAAATAAAACCTTCAGCGCCCTTAATTGAAGCAATGTAACCCATAAGAGCGTGCCAAGCATCAGCCGAAGATAACGAGCGCAATAAGCGTATCTTAATGCCCTTGTAATCATCTTGGTCTTTATAGCTTATAACCTTGCTTTTGTGGAAGTGTCCAAGATGCCATTCCATAAACTCCACCTCCCCCCATTCCTTTTGCATTTCACGAAGCATTATAACGGCTAAATCATTATGCTTTTCGTTATTACCATGAGAAAACCCTATTCCGCACTTTCCATATCTGTAATACTTTCTTGCAGTGGGTCTGTTATCTACTTGAATATTTTTGTTTTTCTCATAATAGCATTCAAGCAAATCGCCCAAATAGAATATACTTTGGAAGTCATGGTTTGAAGGAACTATTACAATATCAACAGGAGCAACTTCGCTTGCCATGAGTATCCCTTTCATTACAGCCGCCCGCGTTCTTAGCCACATCTTTTGCCACCTAGTATCAACGTCTTGCTGTGTTCCGGCTGTGGTTGTTTTGAGCGTTGTATCTGTGTGCATTAAATCATTCCCAATCGGGAATAGAATCTTTTCAATCTTGTTAGTGGCAGAGCCTTGTTGCAGTAATTCAGATAGAGCAGTCATGTATCTACTCTCCGCAATATCAATATCGTAATCTTCACCGGTTTCTTTTCCCCAAGCCAATTTTCCAAAGTGCGGGTCGAAAATATCTATCTCTAAAAGTTTGCCCGATTTGGAAGGAGTGAATTTTCTAAGTGCAATAGATGGAGCGATTGCGCGAATTTCTTCGAGTAGGTCAATCTTGAAATCTGCTTTTTCAACCTCAATCTTTTTGAACCAAATTTTGATTTGAATGTTGGTGGCTTGGTTGTACTTCCCTTCACCTGCTCCGAGTGTTGTTTCCCAAGTATTGAACACGTGGCGCTCAACTTCCCACACATCCAAATCTACTTTGCTAAATCTTATCGCGTCCTCTAAATTGTTTATCGGTTCACGTCCATTGTAACTAAATGTGGCTTTGTTGCCGTCCTCTTCCCAAGCCTTTTTTGATGCATCTTTTCCTTTTTCTGGAAACTGGAATTTTTTATCTTTTACTCCTTTATTTACACCATCACTTATACCATCGCGCTCCTTCATTTTGGCTTTCCACTCCTTCACCTTTCGGAGAAAATGAACTTGGCTCCCCCACTTAGACTCAGGAAATAGCTTTTGTGCCACTTCATAAGACCCCAATGTTTTCAGCATTTCTTCTGCTCGAAGTCGCAATTCACTTTTTTCTTGGGAAGCCATATTTATCTTTGTTGGTTACGCTGTAAGTTCCGCCTTGACTATTGTAAGATATATCTTTTCGCGCTTACTTGCCTCGGTAAGTAGCATGTAAAGTTCACCGATTGCCGCTCGGCTATTCAGCACCATGTTATTAAGAACGTCCTTTTGATAGCCACACAAGATGCAACCCTCGGTTTGTTCAGCTACATTTCCGCTGTGTATGCGAACACCCTCAAATCCTTTCACGTTTAGCAGTTGTGGCATAACTCGTTTGAATCGATTTGAAAACGTCATAACCACTTCATACGTGCCATAGGGGATAGCCGTCTGCCCGAATACCTTACTTTGCTTTATTGAGGCTAAATCATCGGTTTGTGAAAGCCTGCGGTCAACGTCTTCCAGTGTGTAAAGTAGAATATCATCGCCCTCAATAGTGAGTTCTCCGATTGTGCATTTTTCGCTAAAGTGTTGGCGGGTTAGTTTAATTTGCATGGGCGAATATAATAAAATAAATGCCGCTAGGTTTTAGCGGCATTATGTGTTACAGATTAGATTCGTCAAATTCTTCTGAATCTACATCCCAAGATTTAGAAAAATCTTTATTTTGAAACAATGAAGCAAGTCCAGTTATCTGCTTTAGTCGCAATAATTCATCTGCACTCATACCTATATGCTTGCATATCCAAGCATCTCCTTTACCCATCTCAACCAATTCAGAAACAATGTTGGACATCAAGTCTATGTTATGCGCGCCCCTAGCTCTATTATGTCGTATAGTAGATGCCATTCTATCACCAATAGATTTATCTATTACAACAACAGGCAAAAATCCACTTTCTCTATCAAATATTCTTTTGCTTGTTTTGAGCACAGTATAACGGTGGAATCCATCAACAACTATGTATTTGTCATTATCGGAATCATAAAAAGTTACAACAGGTTGAGTATATCCGTCTTCCCAAATTGAAGTTTCAAGTAACGCCATTTCTGGAGGAGCTACTTTATTTGGGTTATAATCGTTTGCTTGTATTTTGTCTATATGGATTCTTTTAACATTATAGACAGGTGAAATAAATTGTTCCATTTTGTTTCTATTTTTTAATTATTGAATAAGAGCCATCTTCATTATGAATTTCATTTCCTGTAACCGGTGGATTAAAAACTGAAATTAGTTCTATATCTTCAAACGCCTGAAATGTATGGTCATCATGTTCATCCAAAATGTAAATAGTATCAGGATGTATAGTGTAACTATTTCCTGTTGTAAGATTTATTAATTTACCTTCCCCCTTTATGCAATAGCACGCTTCTTTATGATGCTTATAATGCCAGTGTTGAGGTTTACCTTTTGGAATTAGTGTTTTGTGAAGCGAAAACCCCATTCCATCTTTTTCTAAAATAAATCTTATGCTTTCAAATCCATTTCCATTAACGCATCTTTCTGGTTCAAATAAATGCATTGTTTCTAATTGTTTTACTTTCATTTTGTTTGTTTTAATAAGTGATAAATTTTTGATAATTCTATTAGAAGTTCTTCGTATGGTTTGAAGTCGCCTATAATAACCTCTTTAAATATAAACTCCGGTATTTTTACTATTGCAATTTTGCAGTTTCTATCTGCCATTCGATATGCTGTTAGTTGTAGCTTTTGCTCTAAGTAAATACCATCATTGCTTTTAAAATCGCATAGATATAAATTGTCTTTATAGATAATCTTAGCATCTAACCTACCTCTAAAAAATTCGGTTTCAATAGTAGATTCAATTTCTTTAAAAACTTTATCTGATTGAAACTCTTCAAACTTTGATTGTATATTACTATCTCCAAAGCACGCTCCATGTAGCAAATATTCTTCAATCTGCTTATGTAGTGAAGTTCCTTCTTTTTTTGATTTGTTACGGTATTCATCTAAAGAAATTCCCTGTAATCCTATTTTGTTAGCCCACTTCATCAAAGCAGGCTTGTTTAGGATGTCTAATAATTCAGTTACTGTTGGCTTGTTCATATATTTTTATATTTTTCCATTATTTGCCTTTGTCTAATAGCCTGCTCTTTTGTTGGAGCTAATCCCATGTATTTGCATGTATGGTCATTTTTTAAAATTGTTATTGCGAATCTTTTCCAACTTGCTACATGGCTATTGTGGCAATGAAGCATATCTAAATGGTCTGGGAAACTTTGTATAACAACTCTAGTTAAGTCTTTTCTGCCATGCGCTGTTTTCCCATTCTCTTTAAAAACTATACCATTTTGCTTTAATTCAGATATTGTTTTTTCTGGTAGCCCGCGCCCCACCCTCCCCCAATATTTTAGAGATTGAATGAAGCGCATCTTAAAATTTTCAGAAACCTCTTTTGGCAAAGTAGAAAGCAAAAATTTTACGAATGATTTCCATGTGTGACCTTCAGGCAATTTAAAGCTATTATAATTTAATTGCTTCCCGTAAGTTGCTACAAAGTTTGCACCTTGAACTCTAGCGCAAAGTGTAATCCATACATGAGGGTCAATTACTCTATATAAATTCAAGCTTGATTTTGATTCACTCATGAACGGACTTGCAACCCTCATTTGGTATATCGATAACCCAGCTTTCCAAAATATGTCATAAAGTTTATTGTATTCCCAATCATTTTGTGAATTAGCAATCCAAACATCTTCTGTCCTCCAATCATAAATAGGGTAACAGTTATACACATGCCTTGAATTCCTTTTAGTCCAACTCATACCATGCAATTGCTCTTTATTTTGGTTCATAATCGCACGAAATCTATTAAGTGACTCAACGGCTCTTATGCCTATTAAATTTGCGGTTAATTTGCCTTGAGAATACCAATTTCCAAACCCATCCCAAAATTCATCATAGTTCATATTCTCTTCGAAGAAATCAAACTTATGATTACTTACATTTACTACATAATCATTTTTTGGCATTGGTCTAATCCATCTTTTTTCATCATTAACTCCCCAGCATTGCCATTCGGTCATGTATGAACTAACGGTGCATGGTAAAGTAATCGGTAAGCAGCACCAATACACATCAAGTATATCTAAGTTTTTTTCGAGTATTGAGTGCATGAACTGTAAAGAGTATTCATAATTTGCCTCATTATCCAAAATCTGAACTCCAATTTTATTAGTTATCCCATTTTTGCGCATATAATCTATTGTTAGATTTAGCATTACTCCAGAATCCTTTCCACCGGAGAACGATAGATATATTCTCTCAAAGTTTTTAAAAATAAAATCTATCCTTTCTATTGATGCAGAATAAACATCTTGGTCTGTATATTTTCTCATAATTTTAATTTTAATTGCTTTGATTTAGTTGGTCTTGCATCTATTTCTATCCGCTTCAATTCGTGATAGTAATTTGATATTTTAGGATAGAAGCCCAATGTTTTTAGTGAATAATCATTTTTAAGAATTGCCTTACATATTTGCTTGTAGGATGGGACTTTATTTAGTTGCTCTAGTCTTAATGGTGCTTCATCCGGTATGCCATTAGAATAGCAATTTTTCTCCCATTGGGAAATGTATTTTTCTATTTTCATTTTCATATTTCGATTCAAATTTTTTTATCCATTTATCTGCAATGGCATTAGCAGAAATCCTTTCTTGTTCGTTCAATATACCCCAAGCTATACGAGTGCAAGTTTCCGTAACATTGAACTTGTAAGAACATGCCGCTTGACCTAGCCACGCTCTTCTATTGCATGAAGTATTAGTAAGATTTACTTTTGAAGATACAATCCATTCTTCAAGAACCAATCTACATAGTTCATCAAATAATAAATTATCTGAAAGAATTTTTATAGCATTAGTTATTTGGATGCCTTTATTCTCTTCTATATCTGGTATTTCATACATTCCATTTATGTAATCTTCCCAAACATGAAAATCGGCAAAGAATTGTTTCATAAAATAAAGAAGCCCGAAGCACTTTCGCGGGTAGAAGCCGACAAAAGCACAACGGGCAAAAAGGTTATTATTTGATTACTTCTACTAATCATGGCGGCAAATGTAAAAGTAGTTTTGAACTTTCCAAACATTCCGAAAAAAATAATGCCGCCCGAATCCAATCAGGCGGCACGTTCATCTGTCTGTTACTGTTTTATCTTTATTTCTTCACCCCCGCAATTATCGCTTTCTTCTTAAAGCTAAGGTACATTTCTTTCATCATGCCAATAATATCGGGGATTCTATCTTTGCTGATTCCGGTTAAATGGAACTCGCCATTTTTTATATTCCAATTGAAATTGCCTTCGTCAATATACTTCGCAATCTTTGTAGAGTCGTAAGTATCTACACAACTAATTGACACCTCAAATCTTCCATCCGGCAATTGACGCGCGCCCGAATCGGGACACTTTCTTTTAATGTCTGCAACCGTTTTTTCGACCGCTGCACTTTTGAACGCTGCGCATGACGGCATAAACGAAAGGATGAAAGCGGATAATACTGCGATGATAATTGTTCTCATGTTTGTTGTTTTATGGTGCTAATTTAATCTAAATTTCGATTGCTTTGCCTTAGCCCTATTATAAATATCATCGGCATTCAATCTTGCTGTTAATTGGCTAACTAATTCCGCTCTATCCTCCGCGTTTAAATCGTTGCAAATCATACTCACATTTGTAGTGATGTCTAATTCTGGATGATGTCGCAAATCATGGAAACGCTTATCGAATATTCGCGTCATTTCCTGCCCCGATAGGCGCGGTTTCTTTAGTTCAAATGTTTCTTCCTGTATCTTTTGCGAAGGTGTTACTTTAGTTCCGAAAACAAACATCGCTCGGATAGCTTGGAATAGTGCTGTTAGCCATGTCATTCTTGCTCCTCCTTCTTTACCTTTATTTCACTTGGTAATATAGCTTCTATTGGCTTATTCATACTCGTTTGCGCTGGTCTATTCCGTTCAACCGCCTCAATTACGGTTATGCGCGTTTCGTGGTTTGCTAATCGCTCGTGGTCTGTACTGATTGTTTGATACGTTTGCACCACAAAGAAAGCCACTATTCCTAATAAGATTGAGTTAGCCCACTGGTGCAATTCTATCTTGGAGTTTGGGAACGGTGTAGCCATTATTCAGCCGTTTGCCCTGTGAACTTTTCAAGCACCTTTAACAAACCCATGCTACCGGTTATGGTAAGTATGTAGTTTTTTACCACGATAGATACCCATTCATCAGGCATTGGCGCAACGATAACAGACACTACACCACAAAGGATGATAGCCGTATTAGCGATTGTTTTTGCCCATGTTGGCGAAGGGTTTTTGAGTTGCCCGATTCCGAATTTTGTAGTAGTTTCCATGTGTATGATTTTAAAGTGCTAAGTTAATATTATTTATAAGGGAAAAACATTGGAAATACATTTGAGCCGGTTAATCCACTATAAGCCTGTGTTGCACCCATAACGATATTTGTAATACTTGACTTTGTAGAATATAGTTTAACGGAGTTAGTAAAATCTGCTGCTCCCTGAGCAGTTGTGGACGTTGCAGCTAAACCGTACATTGTCGGTAGTGTAGTTTGAGCGGAGTTATTATACACAAAACCAAGTACATAAGCCGAGTTAGGCTGTAATGTATATTGAGTGGTGAATGATTTACTTTGTATCGTGTTAGACGTACCTTTCCAAATCGCTCCATCATTTGCGGTGCTATCTACCCACGTAATTGTTCCCGCGCTAAGCGTACCGAGCAGAACCCCATTATAATTGTCTGCCGTATAATTTCCCTGCGTACCTTGAAACCATTTTATCCCCGTTATTGTGTCCGTTTGATTTCCTGTGAAGAAAATGCAATGCCCCATTACACCATCTGCAAACCCACCCGATACGGCTGTGGCGCTAATTCTATCAAGCGTTGCACCATACGTTCCCGTAATCATTGTAGAACCTAACAATCTGTACCCTGCAAAAATATCAACTCCATCGGGGTCTGAACTTGCCGTTCCCGTTGCGCCCGTAACCCCAGTAGAACCTGTTGCGCCTGTGCTGCCATTGGTTCCCGTTGCTCCCGTTGCACCGTTACTACCATTCGAGCCTGTCGCCCCCGTAGCACCAACCGAACCCGTAGCACCCGTAACGCCCGTAACACCTTGCGCCCCTGTTGCACCTGTTACTCCGTCCGCTCCAGTTGCGCCTGTTGCGCCAGTAACCCCACCTCCTCCACTTTCGGGTTGCCAATCAGCGGTAACACCATTTGATTTTAAAACGTATCCTGCCACCTGACCATTCAGATTCCATTTTAAATTTGTGATTGAATCTGTCAAAGCAAACTGATTAGATTCAGCCCGAACGTGTGCGCCCAAAGCGATTGAAGAACTTGCCGAATCGGTAGTAGTAGAAGCATCATGACCAATGGCTATATTGTAGTTGCCATAAGTCAAAGTATATAGTGAACTATCACCCAAAGCGGTATTGTATTGTCCATGTTGTAGGAAAGTTAGGCAACTATCTCCAATAGCCGTATTAAATGAGCCGTCAATATTATCTACAAGGCTATTTGCGCCAACTGCTACATTTGCCCTACCGATTGTGCAATTATATAGAGTAGCCCCACCTACACCAACATTTCTTCTACCGCTTGTAATTGAAGCCCCTGCAAATGCGCCAACCATCGTATTGCCGTTACAGCTATCACACGAGTATAGCGTTCCCTCACCAAATCCTGTATTTTCTTCACCATAATTATTACTACCTACAAATGGTGTTACATGACTTAGTGAACCAAACCCAAAAGAAGTATTAACGTGAAGGCCATCTATTGAACCTGATTTTAATACTCCATCTTCTGTCGAATACATTTTAATGAATAGTACATTCGTATCAGTACACCCAAAATAATGTAGTGATGGGTCGGTGAGGGAGTTGCCGTTTATATTCCAAAATTGGGTAGTGTCGATTGAGCCGCCTCCACCCGTTGCGCCTGTTATACCTTGCAATCCTGTTGCTCCTTGTAAACCTGTAGCACCTACTGCACCCGTTGCTCCGTTAGTTCCGCTTGAACCTGTGGCCCCTGTTGCTCCTGTCGCGCCTGTAATACCCGTTGCACCAGTTACGCCCGAACCTCCCCCACCTCCGCCCGCTTGCCATGTAGCTAATCCCGTTCCATTGGCAGTTAATACATAACCATTCACCGCACCTGTTGGAATACGCAAATTTGAATTAATAGATACACCACCTTTGAATGAGGATGAATCGCGCCATGTATTTACAATTTGCGAGGTTCCCAAAAAGGGAACGAGTAAAAGAAGTAGTATGTATCTCATTTGTAAAGCCAATAAATTGTTTGGTCTAAATAAACTTCCGAAATAAATGTAGTTGTACCCGTTGAACTTACAAAAGTATAATCAGAATCAGTTCTAATCCTTCCATCTGTTGCTACTAATAAGACATCTTTTCCAACCAATTCAGCCATCGTAATAGAAGTTGTTCCATTGCCTTGCGATTGAATAGAATAAGGCTCTCCTGAATTAATACACTCGTTTACCATTTGGCAGAATGTGATAGCAGTATTTGAGAAAATAAACTCCGAACCGATACAAGGCTCACCGGCAAAGCAATTTTCATCACCGCTTATAGTAATCTCAAAATCTACGCTAACTAAAATATCATCATCCTTTAAGGCGTTCGGTAATGTGGTTTGTGATTTCCATACTGTTGCCTTATCATATTCGCAATCGGTGAACTTTATAACCACCGTATCCGCATTAACCGCCTCCGATAATTCAGTTTGTAATCCTGAAATGCTTTTACGTATCCCCTGCGCGATACTTTGGGAGAATGAAGAACAAGCCACATTTTCTTTTCCTTGTGAATAGATTACTACCCTGAATGGATAAGCCTCTACAACTGTTTCAGTATTTGATACGTATGGATGTTCAACTGTTTCGCGCTTATAGCTGCCATTAGGAACTATATAAACGAGTGATTTATAGGCATCAAAATTGAGTTGAACTAATTCCGAATCATTGTAAACACCTATAACTTTTTCACCACCAACTTCCACAAATGAAGCAATCCCAAATACCTTAGAGATATACGGCAATGTGGTAAACTTCGCTATTAAAAATTGTGCTATTAGTGAAATCATTTGCTAAGGTATTCTGTTATTTTTCTTCCAACTTCTTTTTTGAAAAATTCCTTTTCCTCTTTGGTATGGTTAAATGTGGCTGCTCCGTATTTATCTTTCAGCCCACTTACTTTCTTTTCATTTATTCCGGCTACTTTTATTTCAACCGCATCGCCAACAGTAACCAACTTTAACCCGCGTCTTAAATCACCTCTATAAGTTAGATTTACAAAGCTGCTTTCCAAACCTTGAATAGACTTTAGCTGCTTATATCCACCAGGCAAGTACATTGACTTATTTACTTTACCTTTCTTCTTTGGCCTTTTACCTACACCCTTAAACCCACCTGCATTTTTAAAGGCTGATTTGCTCGCGTACATTTCTTTTGTGGAATACTTCCCAATTTGCGCATCATTACCATTAACACCTTCATCAAAAATTCGATTGGTGTAAAGTCTAAGCATTTCGGTAGCAATTGGGAATGTAACCTCTTTAACTACGTTCAAAGAACGAATCTTATCTTCTATCTTCTTTTGAAATTCTTCAGGCGTAAGCATATCATGGGAATGCTGTTTTTGTACGTACTGAAGGCGTGCAATGGAAGCAAACTGAATCAGGCACAACCATATTTAAAAGGAAGTCTTGTAATTGGCTATTATACTCTGCTTCGTATTCTTTCATTAACTCATCGTGATTCTTTGAGTATATCGTAACAACTCCTGTTAATCGCTTAGAGTGCTTCAATTCCTTCATTATAAGCTCACCTGCCTTGTATAGAATAGGCATGGCTAACATATTCCTAGCATTACATAGAACCTCCGTAAATGAGCATTGCAAAGAGTAATTTACGCTTAACCCACTACCGTATTCATTCCCCTCTAAATAGGAGTTTGTTTTAGGTTGCGCTGCCAATATTTTAGCAGCCCTGAAATAGATATATCCATTGCGGTATGTTCCGCTACAATTATTATTGCAGTCCTCATTTATTGCCATGTTTACGAATGGCGATATGTAGCTTGTTTTGTAGCTGTCAAATGTGGAAGCGTATCCGATAAACAAATGCAAACGCTGCTTATTGGTAGGATAGCTTAAATCCAAATCATTCAAAGTAACAATTTCACCGGCTACTGCCGAAACTGTAATAGTATCAAGTAACTTGCCTTGAATTAAATCATAAACGTAAATAGGAACGTCACCGGTATGATTCACAAATAAATTTAACCCCTGAATGAAAAAATTCAAATAAGGGGTTGAATCTATTTTAATTTCATAGCCCGTTAAGTATGTGGGCTGCGCTGAAATTAGCTGCTTATCTTCGTAGTAATATCCTAAAACGCTATTCTCAATAAAACTCTTTAACTGATACTTTGTGCCAAGTCCACTATTAACCGTTCTATCAACGTATTTTGTAGCGAATGACACAATATCAAGTAGTGCCGCAGATGCGTTCTTATGCTCCAAGTTTATCGCTTTGTCAAAGTCGGGAATGTTAATCCCCGTCAAATCATTAACGTAAAACTCTTTTGCAGTAGAACCGCATCCGCGAACACCAACTAGATTGTCTAAACAACTCATTTAAGTTGATTAGGTGTTTGTGATAGCAAATTGAAGAACTCCATTTGTCTTCGCAAGACGGTCAGAAGTGTTGTAAATATCGTTCGGCAAACCAACCACTTTGAAAGCAGTAGATACCTTTACATTTATTTGCTCTGCACAGGTCTTCCAAACTTTGTAGTTAAATTCAACACCGGAACGAGGGTCAACAATGGTATTCATAACCAAAGCATCATCGCTGTTTTGAACCAATGGGTCAGCGTAACGGTTGTATTGAAGCAAGAATAAAGAACCTGCATCCACCGCAAGGAACTTATTTGCTGTACCCGCACCGTTTAAGGCCGCATGCGTTTTGATAGACGGTAAAAATGCCGCTTGGTTTTGGTTTACATACTTAACAAAGTCCATACCTCCATCAGAATAGTTTCCTAAACCGATAAGGTAATTCCAGTATCTCCAAATTTCACCAAACCCAAACACGTAAGGGATACCTGTAAATCCGCTATTCATTGCGGAGAACATAATCTCTTGCAATGCCGAAGGGTTCCATTTGCCACCATCAATAGCAGCAGGGTACTTAGTAGCAATCGTTTTAAGGGTGTTTCCTGTTAATCCTGTTTCCCCGTTATCCTGCGCAAACCATCCGAACAAAGTAGCCATTTGAGTAGCTACAACTGTTTGCATTTTACGAACCGCAACATCAATTTGGGCGTTAACACGTTGAGCGAAGTAATCAGGATTACTTTGGCAGATACGCGCCAAATCGGAAATTTCAATTGTTTCTACGCTTTCAACACCTGTGTTCGGGTCGATTACGTAGTTTGTAGAAAGCATACCGGCCTCATTCCCTGCATCGCAAGCCTTAGTAAGAGTTGTTGAAGTAGTTGACTCTAGCAAACGAGGAGTATAAACTACCTGTACTGTTTTTAGTTTAGTTCCTCCATCATCTACTACACGCTGCTCAAGTATTCGAGAGGTGTTTACTTGCGAGGTTAGAAATTGGATTTCGGGAGCCGGTTCATTTGGGTTTATACCTTTATCGGTAAAGCTATTAAGCTGTAATTGCACCGTAGGGCAATCAATCAAAGTTGAAATGTTATATGACATTTTTTAGAGTTTTTTTGTGTTAAAAAATAAATCGAACCGTTTGATGGCAGGGTTAGCCAAAGTTCGAGTTTATTCTTGCCACAACTCTAAAAGGCAAATGTGAGAACTATCGGAGACTATCTATTGTTGAGCCTTTCGCAATGCGTTAGGGTGAATTTTAGATTTACCTTTATCTCCTTCGAGTGCAAATGTAGTAATTTTTTCTTTTGGATTGCCGTTATTTTTCTTCAAAACTTTTTTAGCATCCATTTCAGCTAAGAAAATTTCATCAGGAGTAGCTATATGTCCTGCCTTTACTTTGCTTTTTACAAATGAACCATCAGACTTTAACTTCACAACCGGATTATCTTTTTCATCCAAATCAAAAGCATACACGCTATTTATATAAGATTCGAAACCTGTTTTTACAAGCTCATTTGTCTTGTATTCTTCGGTGAATTTATCTGCCAATGATTCGCGTACCTTGCCCAATGCAGAACTAAGTTTATAGTTCTTCAAAATATCCTCTTTCGCTGTAACATCGGTTGCGTATTTCTTTTCCCAATCTGCAAGTCCGGCATCCTTAACCGATAAAGTAGATTCAAGTTCCTGTAATTTCTTTTGAAGTTCGGTCAGCTTCTTATCATCGCTCTTCCCTACCTGTTCAGTCAGGGCGTTAATTTGCGTATCATAATTGGCCTTTACTAGGGTAAAAATTTCATCTAACTTCTTGCCATCTACATCGCTGCTTTTAAGCCCGAATGTTTGAGCCGCTTTGGTGTTAGCCTTTCCATAAATAAGCCCCTGTATCTTTGTGTTAATATCGGGGTCTTTTAATGCAAGTTCGCGCAATACGAACTTACTTTCCACCTGTGTTTTAAACTCTTCAGGTGTAAGTTTTTCAACGTCTGCATCAATAGAAAGTGTTGCTAAAATGTCTTTTACTTCGATTGCCATAGTTATTATTGTTTAGGTTGGTTTGGTTTACGTCCTCTTTTTTTAGGTTCTGATGCTGGTTGCGGAGATTCGTCTAATGGATTTATAATGTCGCTATTTTCGGGAATAATTACAACCGTATCAATTTGGTAGTCATTTATTTTATCTACGTCCGCAACTACTACATCCTTTTTTTTTACTTCTTCTATGGCTCCTCCTTGTGGTTGCTCAATAGCTTTGCCATTTTCATCGCATGGGAAAAAGTTCATTTGCTTTTGGAGTTCTTTGTTGAATGCGAGTTCAGATAGAACCTGCTTTAAATCTCCATTCATGTTTATCGTTTGCAATGCCATATAGTTTGAATTATGCGGCAAATGTAAAAATAGTTGTTCTAAAATTATGTAGTTCTATAACTATTTACTATTATTGCACATTAATAATTATTAGATGGAAAAGCCGAAACAAATACTATTAGGGCAGTCTAAGGAGATACCTAAAGCAGTTTGGGAAAAGATATGTGAGTCAAAGCGAAAGATACTCGATAATAATAAGAGTAGGGCGCACGTAAGTCATGAGGAGGCTATCTATAAATTGATTTTAAATAATTGCGCATAATGGATTTGATGGATGCAAATGGCAATTTACTTGCTACCAAAAGAGAAAAAACACTTTGCACTATTACATTTATCTACACTACCAAAGGTGTAATAGATACTAAGAAGCCAAAGAAAGAAACCGTATTCGCATGGATTGAAGACGGTTGCACCAACAAAGATTGCGTTGTACTATTTGAGCCGACAACTGTAAAGCGTGAACATTGTATTATTCAGGAGATAATTGTTTTACATATTCCAACTGTTACACATGGAGAAGATTAGTCTTTGCATAACCACATACAACCGTAACGCATATCTATTCAAGTCATTTGAAAAGGTTCTACACGATGATAGGATAAATGAAATCATTATAGTAGATGATTGCAGCGAATTTCAATTGTACGAACTAATTAAGCAGCGTTGCGCTTCATTGCCAAAGGTTCGGTTATTTAGAAATGAAAGTAACGTAGGCTGCTATAACAATAAGCATATCGCAGTTAGCAAAGCATCGAATGAGTATGTGATAATACTCGATTCGGATAATGTAATTGGTGGCGATTACTTAGATAAAATATACTCTGAAAAGTGGGATAGCGGAACCATACTTGCTCCCGACTTCGCACAGCCTGTTTTCGACTACCGTAAATTTGGCGGGATTACTTTTAATAAGACAAATGTAGCGCAGTATTGTTTTAAAGCAGGTTTTGACTGCTTAATGAATACTATGAACTACTTTGTTCACAAAGATTCATTCGTTCAAATTTGGCAACCTAAGTTTGATATTAAAGGGGCTGATTCTATCTATATGAATTACCTTTGGATGCTTGCCGGAAATAATATTCATTGCTTGAAAGGGTTATCGTATTTCCACCGAGTGAACGCAGAAGACAAAAAAGAGCATGGTAGTAACTTTGTAGAGTTTGCGCATGAATCGAACCCGCAAGAGATTGAAAGGCTAATAAGTTTAATGAGATGAAACTATCTCAAATACAGATAGGGGATATTGCAGATGGTATAGCGCCATTTTTAACAATACAAATATGCGCAAGTATAAGTAGTGATATTGATGTAGATGTTAGTAGTTACACTAACCCAATTTTAATTGAAAATGTTTCAGTTAGCAGAAATTTCGGTTATGGAATTACAAAAGAAGAATTGGCAAAGCATAAATTCAAAACTCCATTTACTAATAACTATACGATAGCTGAAAAAAATGATTGAGCCAATATTCACAGGACGTTTAGGAAATATGATGTTTCAAATTGCGGCTGCTTATGCTTATAGTTTGAAGCATGGTATGGATTATACCGCTCCGCTTTGGGGTAATGGATTGACCGCTGCAAATAATGATACCGATAAGTATATCAGTAATGGCATTCAAAAGTCCGATATAATGCTGAAATATCTGAATTGGTTTCCAAGTATTAAGCGTGGGAATAGCATAGCGCAAACATTCGATGGAGCCTATCTAAAGCACTACCCGTCTAAGAAAGATTCATCCGGCTTTTACCGATACGAAGAAAATGGACGGCATGAGTATAATGAAATACCATTTCATGAAAACATTGTTATTGACGGGTTCTTTCAAAGTGAAAGGTATTTTAAAGACTACCGAAACGAAATAGTAAACCTATTTAATCTACCGTATGAGAAACTTGATGGAGTTACTTCAATCCATGTTCGCAGGGGCGATTATCTTGTTTACCATAATTCTTTTCCTCCTGTTGATGAAAGGTATTTAGGAACTGCCATGCGTGTTATGGCTCGGAACGGCTTTAAAAAGTTCTTAGTATTCAGCGATGACATTAATTGGTGCAAGGCTAATCTTTGCAAAGAGAAATACCCTGAATATGAATTTGAATATTCGGAATGTAAAAATGAGTATGAAGACTTAGTTGCCGGTTCATGCTGCCAAAACAATATCATAAGCAATTCTACATTCTCATGGTGGCAAGCGTGGTTAAATAGAAACCCTGATAAGTTGGTTATTTCACCGAGTAAAAATAATTGGTTCGGGAAACGTGTTAAACTTTCGACCGAAGATATTATTCCCGAAAATTGGGTTCAAATTGCTTTTTAAATGAACGAATACTATAAACAGATTAACGGAACTATGTTCGATTTTGAGCAGTTCTATTCAACCATTGCCGAATCGCTTCCTATTGGTTGTAGGGTTGCTGAAATAGGCATTGCAGACGGGAAAAGCCTGCTTTATTTAGCGGCTAAATTAGAAGGGAATACTCCATTAGTAATTGGTATTGACAGTTGCGCATACGGACATGATGCGCAGCGTAATGAAGTAATAAGAAACATAGTTAAGTCAGGCTTGCATGTTGATTTCATGCAAATGAGTTCACTCGATGCTTCATGTAAATTCAACGATGGATATTTTGATTTCGTATTCTTGGACAGTTCGCATACTTACGAGCAAACGAAAGCGGAAATAAGGCTTTGGATTCATAAGGTAAAAGATGGTGGAATATTAGCCGGACATGATTATGATATTGTAAACTCAGAAGGTGTAGTAAATGCCGTCAATGAATTAATCAGAAATGAGAACTTAAACTTAGAAACTACTACAAATGGATGCGGAGTTTGGTGGTTTAAGAAGATACAAATAACCGATACTTATGTTCGATAAAATTTATGCCTCCTACATTAATATGCGGCATCGTACTGATAGGGATGTCCGAATGAAAGAATCATTGGCGCGTGTAGGAATAAATGCTACTCGAATTGATGGAATGTACCCGCAAGAATACTGCGGTAATCCCGAAAAAGTTAGTGTAATGCAAAAGCGTACACCCGGAGCGATTGGTTGCCACTTCTCACAAGTTAAGGTAATGGAGACAGCATTAGCGCAAAATAAACATGCGCTTGTAATGGAGGATGATTTAGTATTTTGTAGTGATTTTATGGATAGAATGGTTATTGTTGAAGACTTTCTAAATACTCACGATTGGGATGTTTTTTGGCTTGGTGGAACTTACCATGTAAATCCTGCACGTTGGCATAATAGCTCACATAATCATGACTTACAACGGTGTATGTGCCATTTAGGGAAAGATGCCGAGCAAACCGATAACCCGCGCATCATGCGAACTTATGGATGTTGGTCAACCTATGCCTATATAGTCAACGTGAATTCATTGCCAAAGATATTGCAGTTGTTAGATGAAAACGTTCATTTGAGCATGGGTATTGATTGGCTATTTATCCTTTTGCAGCCACAGCTATACACATTTGCATTCGCCCCTGGTATGGTTAAGCAATATGATAATAAAAGCGATATAGGCACCGGTATAACCAAGTTCAGCGCATTCGCAAATTTGGGTTCTTATTGGTTCCAAGACAGAATGATAGATTTTAATCCTGAAACTTACAATTGGGCGGAGGCTCGTAAAAAATAACTATGCTAATACCATTCAAAGACTTACTTGCAAAATACCATTTCATGCCTACCGGAGTATTCCACATAGGCGCCTCAACAGGGCAGGAGGCAAAAGATTATTTCAATGCCGGTGCAGAAAATGTAATTTGGATTGAGGCAATACCCGAAATATTCAAACAACTCGAAAGGAATATTCAGGAGTTCCCGCGCATGGTTGCGTTCAATGAGTGTATAGGCGATGAAGACGGCAAAGAAGTAAAGTTTAATGTTTCTTCACATGGTGCGCAAAGTAGTTCTATTCTTGAATTAGGTACGCATAAAATAGCGCATCCCGAAGTAAGCTACGTATCTTCATTCATGGCTAAAACTAAGCGCATTGATACGCTATTGACTGAAAAGAAAATAGATATTGCAAATTATGACTTTCTGAATATTGATTTGCAGGGCGCTGAATTGATTGCATTGAAAGGGATGGGTGAAGAGTTGCGAAAGGTTAAATATGCCTATTTAGAAGTGAACAAGGCCGAACTTTATATAGGATGCCCGATGATACACGATATTGATTTATACATGGCTTATTATGGATTTGTTAGAACCGAAACATCATGGGCTGGAAATACAAATTGGGGAGATGGATTTTACATGAAAAAAGAATTACTATGAAAAAAGCATTAGTATGTGGTGCGGGTGGTTTTATTGGAAGCCATTTAGTAACCCGTTTGAAAAGCGAA
>Ga0075464_10000058_pt1 | contig 40174 bp, 80 predicted proteins | sample DEB19_08_DNA_5_FD_75068 | JGI IMG/M metagenome (GOLD analysis project Ga0075464, IMG submission 75068) | Aqueous microbial communities from the Delaware River and Bay under freshwater to marine salinity gradient to study organic matter... | ecosystem: Environmental > Aquatic > Marine > Coastal ...
GCAACAAAACCAAAACGGCATCAACTACATGGATTATCTCCTAGTGAATTCAAGACCATATTAAAACGGCGCGGTTATAAGTTTAAACGTGATTTTATTAAGTATGGTGCGGTGGCAAAGTATAAGAACAGATTATATCGTTTCCGTTGGTATTCTGATGGAGAGTTTTTTGTTGATAAGTCCTGTATTATGTCCGAGTTTGACCGCTGGGCAAATTCAGTGGATGAAGTGAAAACATTTTATAACTGGTTGGAGGCATAATGAATATAAAATCAAATGAGATGGCATCCTCTATTAGTCACGCAGAGGACTGCATTATTGACGTAGAAAACTGGTTGGAGAATAATGGTGAGAATCCAGATTCTATCCGTATGGTTAATATACGCCAAGCATTGGACATATTATCGGACATATACCACGACTTATTGGAGGCATAATGAAAGTTGTTATTAATAAATGTTATGGTGGTTTTGGATTGTCACATGATGCGGTTATGTTATATGCCAAGAATAAAGGCATAACATTATATTATGAACACAGTTCGTTATACACCAGTTATTTTCTGTGTCCGGTTGAGGAGTATAGGAGAATTGAAGCAGAGGATAATTTAAAACCAGTTGGACCTAATCGATATGAGAAAACAAATGCTATGTGTTTTTCATACCGTGACATTTTACGAAATGATCCAGTATTGGTTGAAGTGGTTGAAGAACTAGGAGATAATGCCAATGGTAAGCACGCCGAATTAAAGGTGGTTAATATTCCAGACAGCATAGGATTTGAAATTGCTGAATATGATGGTATGGAACATATTGCCGAAATACACCGCACATGGGACTGAGTGTTGTAAAAATACAACAAAAATAGTTGCCACTAACCGTTGCCAATAGGAACCTGTTCTGTATAATGGTCTGTATTGAATGAGAACAAGGAGAGACCATGAAATACAAGGACACCGTAGGTTTTGAAATTAAAGTGCTGGATATCGCGTCCAAGTATTTGGACGGTGGTGAGCGTGCAGAATTCTATAATGGCACGTTGGTTCTGGAATGTGTAGAATCCAATTCTCGTAAGATATTCTCCCAGTTAATGCGGGCTTTCGATAATAAAGTTAATGTATTCTCAGCGGTATCGGGAACATATTTAATTGATTTTATTGAATAAGGCAGTATAATGAACAGTTTAAATCGAAAACGGCAGATTGCCACAGCATTATACAATGATATGGTTATAATGCAATTGGAAATGATTGACCAAGCGGTAGAATGGTCTGATTTGCGTGATGCAATTGAACTTATTAATTATATTAAAGGCCTAAAATGATATTGAATTCAGTGGTTCGTGAGGAAATGGTGCAATCTATTCTGGCTAATGATGTATTCGGTGCCCTTTGCATTGATTATATGGATATGATGTCCGATGGTGAAGTTGTTACCCTTTATACTAAGGCAAAATAATGGAAAATAAAATCAATGAGTATCTGGAATATCTGAAGTCAGATTATAAAAAATGGGGTGATAATTCTCACACCAGTTCGTCAATGTATATTGAATATTGCAATGGATTATCGGTCAAATATGGCAACAAATATGCCAAAGTAAGTAATAAAGGTTCGACCCATTCTTTTGTTGTATTAAAAGATAATGGTAAGTTTAAAAAAGGTGATATATTGAAGGCAGCAAGTTTCTCTGCACCCGCAACCAATAAGTCGCGTGGTAATGTATTAACCGATGATTATGTTGTTATTTCATGGGCAGGTGCATAATGGTGGGAACAACAATATGTATTATATCCGTTATAATTGCGTTTGTTATTGCAATGATTATTTTATTTGAAAATAGATTATGAAAATTACAGAGCAAGACCGGATTAATGAGGCAATATTAACCTTGTGCAGGTCGGAAGATAATATCAATGTTGTTATTGAAGTATTAAATTACATTGGTCGTCCTAATCTGGCGCAAGAGTTAACCAATGTTAATAATAGTCTTTACCGTGTTATTAATATGCTCGATAAAAAAGAAATTGATGTGTTGCCAGAAAACAACACTTGAAATTGATTGTTGCCAATAGGAACCTGTTCTGTATAATGGTCTGTATTGAATGAGAACAAGGAGACAATATGAAAATTCGAGTGATTGTGAACGGTATTTCTTTTTATACAACTAAAAAGGCATTGAAGTCTGGAACGGTTGGAGATGACACCAACGTTAATTGTGCTGTCAGTATCGCATACAATGATATGGTGGCAGGTGGATACGCTGGAATAGCGACCACGACCCGCCATTATGATTATAAGATGAAACAGCACGTTTATCAGGTTCAAATTTCATAGTGTTGTTTTTCTGCAACAAAGATTGTTGCCAATAGGAACCTGTTCTGTATAATGGTCTGTATTGAATCGATAAAGAAAGCAAATTGTGAAACTGACCAATGCTAAGCGCGATAAGTTGCAAGAATTGTATGCTGAACGTGTACTTGATGATATGGATGTAACCTCTGTATTCCAGTTTGCTTATGAGCAGATTCTGGAAAATATGGATAATCTTCCTCAAGATGAGTTTATCGAAAAAGTAAAGTTGTTTCACCCCGACCTGTTGGAGGAATAATGTATCGTTGCATATGTGATAATGGTGATAAGTCTATTCTATTGGATTGCATTGATGATGCCATTGAATGGGGTTATGAATCAAATATGGATTTTATTATCGTGGATGCAAAAGGCGATGAAGTCTGTATTTCAAATGATTATGCAGTATAACATAAAGGATTAAAAAATGCAAGTACAAATTACAATTAATGTTACTGGTAGTAAATCGGATATTGAGGACATTGTTTTCGGTTTGAGTGAGTATGTGGAAGAAAAGCAAAACGAAATTGATTGTTTCCAGAATGAATTGGATTATATTGATATTGATGTAGTTCGCATCAAAGCTTACAACCCTACCACTTACTAATAAAGGATATAATATGCGCGGAGATTTTGCTTGGGCTTACATGATTGCTATTCTGCAAGGCAACAAATATGAACCTATTACCGCCCTCCGTATCGCGGATGAGTTGGTTTCAGGCATCGGTACGGTTACTGGTCGTCGGCAATACCTTAAACTGTCCGAACGCCTTAGCAAGACCAATGAGGCAGCAGAATTCGCGTAAATAACCAGCGATAGTGCTTGCCAACTACACCAGGACCTGTAAAATGGTCGGTGTAGTGTTTTGATGATGATTATATTATAAATTGATTAGGAGCTATATTATGGAATTCAATACCAATAAACCTGAAGTTACCTCAATGTATCTGGTTAATCGTGGCAAACAAGGCAACTATTATCGCCACTATAATGCAGAGACCGGCACGTGGTCACTGACTGGTGCATCCTTTCAAGAAGCCGTGGATAATATTGGTGTGCCCTCACCAATTGGTTTCTTCCCATGGGCAGGTCCTCTAACTGGTCCACTATTCAAAGAAAATGTGGAAATTGTTAATGAGACTGAAGTAAAAGAAAAATCTAAACGTGTCAAGGTTGCTAAAGTTAAAACGGCTAAAGTAAAAGTGGCATTATCCACTGGTACTAAAGTTAAAACACCTAAAACGGCTAAAACAAAACTTGCTGATGGCACTATTTTCTTCCGTGAAGATCGCCAGAAGTTTGTGGTTATTGTTGATGGCAAGCAACCATGTGCTCGTCCTACTGCTGATGGTTGCATTAAATGGCTTGCAAAGGCATTCCCTTCAATTGCACCTATCATTACGGAGTAATTAATAATGGATGATAGTAAAGTTCCATTTTTTATGGGTATGATTGTTGCGTTTATTATTGTATTATTCGCTTCAATCATTTTTCCAAGTGAACAGATTAAACTGTATAAGGAAGCTATTTTTGAATGTGAAAAGACATTACCACGGAATCAGCATTGCGTAGTCGTTGCTGTACCTGTTGATAAAAACTAATAAGGATATTAATATGCGTAAAAAAGTCAATTTAACTCTGTTGCCTTATCTGTTACTGATTACAGTAGTATTCGGTGCCATTATAGGATGGGTATTGAATATCGTTGTTATTTTCCATGCTGATTTTAGTCATATTACTGGTGCATTAGTATTGCGTATTATTGGTGTATTTGTTGCACCTATTGGTTCTGTTATGGGTTGGTTGTAATGCCAATATATGCTTTGATTATATGGACAGTGGTTTCTACGGGTTCTTATAATCGATCACATTATGATTGGAGACCTATTGCCTCATTTAAAGGTGAGTCATTATGTAAAGAAGGCGCCCGTAAACTGGGAATTGATATTAATCGTTATCGATGTATTAGATTGGAAACTCAATGAAAACAAATGATATTAAAAAAGGTATGCGTATTCAAATGGCAAACGGATGGAAAGGCACCATGATGGATAATGCCAAGGGCAATACTCGCATGGCAGAGATTGAAGGGTTTGAAACGGAGATTGGTTCTGTTTATTCTCATGATATTATGTGGGTTGTGGTAGATAATAAGGCAGTAAAGGTTGAGCATACTGATAAACAGTTGCAATTGAAAGAACAAATTAATCTTATGTTTCATTAAAATTTAAGAATAAAAAGATAAGAAATAAGAATAAAAGTCTGTTGTTTTTTGGCAACACCACGGTTGACAATAAGAATCCACACTGTATAATGGTCTGTATTGAATCGATAAACAAGGAGAAATATATGCCCCGTGGCGTACCTAAAGCAGGTTTCCGTAAGACCAAAAACCAATTGAGTGGTCCTGTTACTCTTATTAAGAACAAAGAACCAGTACCTGTGGTTGAGTCCCGATTCTCTATTAATGAGCGATTCGGGTTCGTGTCTGATATGGTGCAGATGCTCGCAAAAGGCGACCAAGCGTCTGTGGTCGTTACAGGACCTGGTGGTCTAGGTAAGTCCCACACCGTCACCAAGGCACTGGTCGCCTCTGGTTTGACCGATGTTTCATTGGTCGAGGATATGGAAGTAGGTGATGCAGTTAATACTAAGAAAACCTTCCGTTCCATTAAGGGTTATTCTACTCCAAAAGGTCTGTACAGGACTTTATATGAAAACCGCAATTCAGTTATCGTGTTTGATGATTGCGATTCAGTATTAAAGGATGCAGTATCTCTTAATCTGTTAAAAGGTGCTCTTGATTCCTATTCACGCCGTATTATCTCATGGCGTGCTGATTTTAAAGATGATGAATTGCCGCAGTCATTTGAATTTAAAGGTCGAGTTGTTTTTATCTCGAATATGTCATCCAATCAATTGGATCAAGCAATTCTGACCCGTTCAATGGCTGTTGACCTGTCAATGACCACTAAACAGAAAATTGAGCGTATGTGGTTTCTGTTAGACCAAAAAGAATTTATGCCTGAGTTTACAGAAGCACAGAAGGTAGATGCTATGGTGTTGATTGAGAACCTGCAAGATGAAGTTAAAGAATTGTCCTTGCGTACATTAATTCAGGTAACAAAGATCCGCAAGAGTGCAGGTAAAAACTGGAAGAATCTTGCTGAGTACACCATTGTTGGTTAATCAGGTAAACAGTTTTTTAAAATAGTCAGGTAAAATATTATGACAAGATGGATTGAAAATGTAAGCAGAGATGATGTGCGCCATGGTTGGCATACAGAGATGGGTATAAATTCCATGTTAATCCAGATTGGTGACCCTGCAAACATTTTCCCTAAACCAGAAAAACATTTTAAAGAGGTTCACCAATTCGAATTTCTGGATGCGGAAGATGGTGACAATTTTGATGATGATGCCAAAATCTCCGATGAGCAAGCACAACAATTGGTTAGATTGCTGCAGCGAGCTCGAGATAATTCAATGAATGTTTTGGTGCATTGCCATGCAGGCATTTGCCGGTCTGGTGCTGTGGTTGAAGTTGGTACAATCCTTGGGTTTACACCCACGGAAAGATTTCGCTTGCCTAATCTACGAGTAAAGCATAAAATGATGAAGGCATTGGGATTGACCTATGATGCCAATGAAAAATCAGAGGCAGTCAATGGAACAACCACTGCTTCTGGTTTAATATTACCTAATTGGAAATGATATGTTATTTTATCTTATTGGTCTAATACAAGGCCTCACGATTGGTTACCTGTGGTTTGCACCAGAAGATGAATTTAAACGTGGCTTCATTGATGGACTCACCATGAAATTTATATGGGGTAAAAAATGACGAATAAATTTGCATTGAATAAAATGTTGATGGCAATGTTAGGGTCACAGGACTTTGTTGATCGTTGGTGGCAAAGTCAAAATGTGGCCTTTGATATGAAAACTCCGGATGATGTGTACCTGTCTGGTTTAGAAGGACGCCGCAAAATTACTAGTTACATCATTTCGTTCTTGGATTAAGAATGGCCACAGAACCAAAAAAGAAAAGAGTTAAAAAAATAGAAGAACCAGAAATGAAGTTCTTTACTTGCGCTGGTTGCAACCAAAAAAAGTTTGATTGGAACGAACAATGCACGGGTGTAATATCAACAAAATGCCTATGGTGTACCAAATATCCAAAACCAAAAAAACGGGTAATAAAAGATGAATGAACGAATCAAACAACTTGCCATTGCATCACAACTGGTTTATAATGATGGTGACCAATTACTGACTGGTTGGATGGATCATGTTGATTTGACGGAGTACTTAGAAGAATATGCTAAATTGATTGTGTTAGAATGTTGTTCCGTTATTGAAAAAGAAGGATTAAATTTAGTTCCTGGTTTTCTGGTACGTTTAACTGTACACACTGAAATTGATTTGATTAAAAAACATTTTGGAATAAAAAATGATTGAAATGCGATGGTTAGTTACAGATTCTGATAAACCTAAACTACAATACCGCCAGCAAGTGGACACCACTGTTCGTGCCGGTATGTGGCCATATGACCTAACACAAAAAACTGCAAATATGCAATGGTCGGACTGGCGAGATGTGCCATTTGTTGCAGAGCACCAATGAGTATCTTAATGGATTTGTTGACTGAAGAAACTGTTGATGTTAAATCAAAGATTCGCCAGCGTAGATCACAAATGCTTATCCATTCTTGCCTCTATTATGAAATGGATGAGTCCATTGTTTCTGACCACGAATGGCAAGAATGGGCAGATGAACTAGAACAATTACAAACAAATAATCCAGAGCAGTGCAAGATTGACTTTTTTGATTTTGAATTCAGAGATTGGACCGGTGCAACAGGCAACCATTTACCTTTGCGTGACCCATGGGTTTCTGCAAAGGCAAAACAAATATTGAGAATACACAATGAACGAACGAATTAAACAACTTGCTATTTCAACGGGCATTTACGATTCCTTATGTGATCCATATGATAGACATAACACAGGCAATCCTGTTGGTAGTATAATAGATGACTTGGAAAAGTTCGCCGAGTTGATTGTGAAAGAAAGTGCGTTGACTGCTGCATTAATGGAACATAAAGGTCGAAAAAACATTGGTGCTGCCATATTAGATAGGTTTGAAATTCCCAATAATTCGAATGTTATGTCTGGCGCAGAACAAATGTCTGATGGTGGTTATGAATTGTCCACCAAAGAAAAATATGATAAAGCAGTTAAACAGCGAGAAGAATCATTGAGGAATCGTAGTACATATTTTGGAATTGACTGATGAAAGGTCCACGAGAGTTGAAGAACTATGTGGCTCGATATAAAAAACAGTTGAAGGCTTGTCACTGGGATGACCTGATGATATTCAAACTAGAACGCTGCAAGAAATGGTTCAAACGCAATAAGAAGATTGATGGAAAAGATTATGACGCCTGAATTTATTGAACGAGTTAAACGAGATTACGCAGCGGAGAAATCCACGCTGGATTGGGATAGTTATCTGGCTGGTTATCTGGCATGTTTAAAAAGATTTGGGGGTAAGCAATGACTAAAAAATTTGTTCGACCAACCAAAGAAGAATCAGAAGCAAGACTGGCTGCTGATATTGCACAGAGTAAGAAAATATATGATGCCTTTATAAACCATGATATGTTGGATGAAGAAGGATATCCAACTGATGAAGCAATGCATATCATTGAATCGTGGCACTGGACTGATCCAAAAGGTTGGTTTGATTTTATTGGTAATATCTGGCATCTTAAATCATGGGGTTGGGGTGAAGGTGAAACTGACCATGAATACAGAAAAGATGAGAAGGTTTATCGGTATGATATCTCTACTGCTGGCTGGTCAGGCAATGAGACTATCATTCGGTATATGAAAAGAAATGAAATGATGTGGCAACTTAATTGGGTACAATCACGCCGTGGTGGTCATTACATTTTCGAACTACATAACTTTGAGGATGATGAATAATGGGTGATATTCTAGTTATAATGATGTTAGTATTCTTATTTTATGGTGAACCTGATGTATGGGATAAGTTACATGATCGTGCGATGGCTTCGGCCAGTGTTGAATGTAGTAAATAATTTAAAAGGAAAAGAAATGACTGTTGATACACCTGAACTGACTATGCAAAAACTACTTGATGATTTTTGTTATGTGACATATTGTAAAGCAAATGGTAAACCATATAAAGATTCGATGGCATATTGCCGAATTCTTGACCGTGGATATGAACTACATAATTTTAAAGAAGTGCAAGGTAAACACCGCAAAGCACAAATGGATGTTGTTATTTGTGAGGCACTATATCCGGAGTTGAAAAACAAAAATATTTAACAGGAGATTTTATGAGCACAGAAGAAGATAAAGAACGGCATTCTAAACGGTTACTCCAAAAAGAAAACCATATTAATCGTCAAATGAAAATAAGAAAGGCTCATAAGTTTACACAAGACATTAACAATGAAATTCCACATAAGTATCACAAAGTAAGCGGTACAACCTGTGGGATTTCCAATTGTGTAATGTGTGGTAATCCAAGAAAAACTTGGAATGAAAGTACAATCCAAGAAAAAAGTTTCGACCAAACCAAACAATGGGTGGAAGAAGAAATTTAACTGTTGTTTTCTGGCAACACCATAGTTGCCAAATGCCACGACACCTGTATAATGGTCTCTATTGAATTGATAAGGAGACAACAGGATGTCGTGGAATCTCGAAGGTAAAAAAGTTTCTGGTAAGTATCTGGATGAATTCCCGTTCACTGGAACAGTCACCTCCACCCGCATTAAGTTTGGTGGTAAAGTCAGTAATACAATACAATTGGACACTCCCCTGGTGGTTTATGGTGCAGACCGTGACGTTATCCTCATGGATTCCGATGAACTGGTCATGTTGTAGAAAAACAACACATGGTTGCCATTTGCCACAATGCCTGTATAATGGTTTGTATTGATTGATGAGGAGACTATATTATGATTCTGAATAACACCCCGCAAAACGAAGCAGTACTGTCCAATGTAGGTCAAATTGGCGAATTCAAAATCCGCAATTCTGCGAAGGCTTTTAACATTCTATCCAGTGGTCTTTATGCAAATAAGATTCGCGCTGTGATTCGAGAATTGTCCTGTAATGCTGTTGACAGTCATGCTGCTGCAGGTAACATGGATACACCTTTTACTGTTCACCTGCCAACCACACTAGAACCATGGTTCTCGGTGCGGGACTTTGGTACGGGTCTGAACCACGATCAGGTAACAAATATTTACACCACTTATTTTGAATCTACTAAAACTAATTCCAATGATTTCATTGGTGCTCTTGGTCTTGGTTCAAAATCTCCATTCTCTTATACTGATAACTTTACTGTTACTGCTATTCAAGATGGCGTAGAGCGTATTTACTCCGCATTTATTAATGATGAGGGTGTTCCTTCTATTGTTAAGATGGGTGAAGAACCTACTGTAAATGAAAATGGTGTGGAGATTAAATTCTCTGTGAATGAACGATATGATTTTAATAAATTCATTCAAGAAGCACAGGTTGTTTACCAGTATTTCGCATTGAAGCCTACTGTTACTGGTGTAACCCATTTTGAATTTACCGAAGTGCAATACGAATTCAAGGATATTATTCCTGGTGTTCATTCTCGTGCTACTGACTTTAGTAGAACCCCATCTGTTGCTGTCATGGGTAACATTGCATATCCAATTAATATTCCTGCATCTAATACTGAATTGGGTAATCTCCGTTCATTGTTAGACTGTAACCTTGTAATGTACTTTGGTATTGGTGAGTTGGACTTTCAGGCATCACGCGAAGGCCTATCATATATTCCACAAACAATTGAATCAATTAAACGCAAACTGGAAACAGTGAATGGTCAATTGACTGTTCGTTTGGCTGAAGAAACAAATAAGATTGCCAATAAGTGGGAACGATCCATATTCCTGTATGAAAAAGCACGAACTGATTTGTGGAAAAATTCTGTGCTTCAGTATGTGAAAGATACGGCATTTGAATTGGTTGAATTGACCAGTACGGGTTATTCAACTAGTCGTTATCGTTTTGATTTGATTTGTTCTGACCTTGCAAGTCAATTCAATGTCAGATTGCGTGGGTTTGGTATTCATCGTGGATCAACTACTTGTTCCATGATTAAGTCTGACCATAAGAATTTTGGTTTGCTTGATGAAAATGGTTATAGTGTTCGTCAGGAATATATTACTCTGCCTGTTGATCTATCTGTTAGTTTGGTTATCAATGATACCAAGGTTGGTGTAACAGAACGTGCCAAGTACCATTGGAGAAATAAGACTAGTAATAACAAATATTCAGAGAACATTTTTATTGTTGATGCTGCGGATAAATCAAAACCCATTAAGGTTAAAGAATTCTTGGAATCAATTGGTAATCCACCAGAAACAAATATTGTTCTTGCTACTACGTTGGATGCAAAGGATCGTGTATCATCAGGTAAAGGTTTAGGTAAAAATATTTCATTGCTTCTGATGGAAGAACGAGGTGGACCTAGGCATCACTCTAGTTCGACCGAGTTGGTATGGCGCGAAGCACCCAATCTAGATGAATTGGATGATACAAAAACATATTACTATATTCCGCTTTCTGGTTTTGTTCCTGAGTTTACAACACGAAGCAGTATTTCTGCACAAGAGGTTGTTAAGTTTATGAATATGTCTGATATTCCTGAACTGAATATAGATGTTTATGGTGTTCGTAAAACAAATATTGAAACAATTAAGAAGATGCCGAACTGGAAGAACCTTGAGGACTATCTATTGTCACTGATGGATAAACTTCAGGATATTGAACAGATTGCTTCTTCTCTTAATGCTATTGATAAGAATGCCGTTTCTATGTTCGATTTTTCGGTAATCTCTAAACAGATTAATGCGAAAAGTCCTATGGCAATCCTTATGAAGAAATTCAATAACTTGCCAAGAGTTGGTAATTGGCGTACAATACACCATCTGGTATCTATGTTTGTGAAAGAACGCAAGGTTTATACTACCGACCTCGCAAAAGAGTTTAATGACGAGTTTACAAAAATGAATGAACGATATCCATTGATTGATGTATTGGATAAGTATCGTGCATCGAGTTATGATGTTTCAAATTATATTAATTTAGTTGACCAAGTGAAAGGCATTTAAAATGTTCCCATATCTTATACAAGGTAATAATATTGTTGTGGTTATCAATAACAAACCACACACTATTAGCAAGACTCATATCACCTATGAGAAAGTAAAAGAAGCAATCAAAGCAAATGATTGGCTGACTGTTCAAGACATTATCGAACCAAAGAAAATGGTTCTGAATTATGGCAAAGGCAATGTATCAATTCAAGGTGAAAAACTGTTCTGGAAAGGTGAGGAATTGCATAACGCAATTGCTACTCGCATGATCCAGATGTTGCAAGATGATTTCCCTATTGAACCACTGGTTCTGTTTATGGAAAATCTGATGAACAACCCATCTTATCGTGCAGTAAAAGAATTGTATGGTTTCTTGGAAAAGAATAACCTGCCAATTACTCCGGATGGTTGTTTCCTTGCGTACAAAAAAGTGCGTGATGATTACCTCGATTGCCATAGTGGCACCATGGATAACTCTGTTGGTTCTATTGTTTCGATGGAACGTAATCAGGTCAATGATGATAAGAACCAAACCTGTTCTTCTGGTTTGCATTTCTGCTCAGAAGGTTATCTGCGCCATTTTGGTGGTGAACGTATTATGATTCTGAAGATTAATCCGCGTGATGTGGTTAGTATTCCTACCGATTATGATGACTCAAAAGGTCGTGCGTGTATGTATGAGGTTGTTGGTGAAGTTGGTGTTAGTTCTGAATCAGTGGAACAAACCTTTACTCTACCAGTTCAGGATTACACTGTTGACTTTCGTGCTGCTGACGAAATCTAATAGGAAATAAAATGAGTTATAATAAAAACCAAAAGGCCTTTATCGAGGCTGCCGAATCTATTTTTGGTATTGGTTCTATTCTCACTCGTGATGGGATCCAGCACGTTGTTGAAACTAGCGGCGTGCCGTTTCCTTACTGGTTTGTTACCAAGTCCGAATATCGTGATGGTCGAGGTCAATATAAGTTGCCCGACATTGGTACAATCCAAAAGGGTGTATTACAAGAAAAGGAACCTGAAATGGAAGTGGCATTGTCTGCTCAAGTGTTAACCTTCAAGCAACCAAAACTTGAGGATGAATCTGATGTATCTATACCTGAAAAGTATCCTGATTATGTGCCATTTGGTTTTTATAAAGACCTAACTGATGTTATTAAATCAAATGCTTTTTACCCTGTGTTCATTACTGGACTATCTGGTAATGGTAAGACACTTATGGTTGAACAATCATGTGCAACCCTAGGTCGTGAATGTATCCGTGTTAATATCTCCATTGAGACTGATGAAAGTGATCTGCTTGGCGGACCTACTCTAGTTAATGGTAATGTGGTCAATCGTGATGGTCCTGTTATTACTGCCATGAAACGTGGTGCAGTATTGCTGATTGATGAAGTTGACCGTGGTTCTAATAAGTTGATGTGTCTGCAAGGTATTCTTGAGGGCAAACCTTATTACAACAAAAAGAATGGTGAACTAGTACATCCAAAAAATGGTTTCACTATCATTGCAACAGCAAACACCAAAGGTCGTGGTTCAGAAGAAGGACGTTATCTATCGCAGATTCTTGATGATGCTTTCCTTGAACGTTTCCCGATTACTGTTGAACAAGAATATCCTGACGTTAAGACAGAGAAGAAGATTCTTTCACCTCTGATTGACGATAAAGAATTTGTGGATAACCTCGTACAATGGGCAGATGTGGTTCGCCAGTCATTTGACCAGGGTGCCACTGATGAAATTATTTCTACGCGTCGTCTGGTGCATATTGTCAAGGCATTTAAAATCTTTGGTGATCGCATGAAGGCAATTGAATTGTGCGTAAACCGATTTGATACAGAAACCAAATTAGCATTCTTGGACCTGTACTCAAAAGTGGATGCTAAAGTAGAAGCACCACAAGCAAAACCAGTAGCACCAAGTTACGAAGAAATTCCATTTTAATTTATGAGGAAATATATTTATATTATGAATAATACAGTACGCAAGGGCAAACAAAATCGCCACGAAAAAATCACCGTAACCATGTTGTCAGGCAAACCAGTTTCGCCTGATGAAATTAAATCATGTTTTACTGGCACAGACCAAGAATCGGTTATGTATCGATTGTCTACCAACATCTACAACATTCGCCTTGATGGTGGTATCGTCAAAGTCATTAAAGAAGGTCGTAAGGTCACTGGATATCAATTGGTGAATAATACAGAGTTTGATAAGAATGGTCGATATGTTGGTCCAGTTGTCACACAAGTACCTGTGTCTGTTCCAGATGTTACACCTGAGGTGGAATCGGTTGAATAAACGAGACAGAGACAATACAAGATTTCTAATATCGTCCGATTTAACTGCGCTTGCTGCATGGATTGACCAAGCAACTAATGAGGATATTAAATATGCCCTCGAATTGACAAACACAGTACGATCAGAAATAGAAATCCATGAAATGGATCTTCAAGATGAAATTGAAGATTTCACTGAAGCAAAATTACTTATTGATAGGATTAAAAATGTTTAGAAAATTTATTGATTGGATGAACGAAAACAATTCACAAGTTTCTTGGTTCTTTATTGGTTATTTTATCTGTGATGGATTGAACTCACTGCTGAGGGCTGAATATGTATGGGCTGTGTGGTCATTGTGCTTGGTATTGATGAATTATGTTTGTCGTAAACCTTGGCCAAACCTGGATTAATGTTGTAATAAAACAACAATGGTTGCCATTACTGGTGGCCGTGATATAATGGTCATATAAACTGTTAAAGGAGATAGTATGGCAACCCGTTCAGCAATTGGCATAGTTCGCGATGGTGGTATTGAAGGTATATATTGTCATTGGGATGGTTATCCGCAACACCATGGTCACATCCTGTTGAATTACTACAATCAAGAAAAGACCAATCAATTGATGAAACATGGTTCACTTTCAGTACTAGGACCAAACATTGGTGTCAAACATGCCTTTAGCAATCCTCATCCTTGGAATAGTGCCGCCTATCTTGCCGAAGAATCATTACAGGAAAACTCCTGTACATTTTATGGACGTGATCGCGGTGACAAAGAAACCGAATCGAAAATTTTTAATGATGTTTCAGAATTTATAGATTATTATAGGAGTTCTGGTGCAGAATATTCTTATTTGATGAAGGATGGTGAATGGTATTTACTACACAATCCAGAAGAATTGATTCCACTGAATAAAATTGTTCCTAATGTGAAAGATGATTTGAAATGAAAACACTAATTATATTTTTTATTGTTGTATCGCTGGTTGGTTGTTCTTCGACTAAATTGGATGTTAAACCCGAAGATAAACAAACCAATGTTCTACTTGGTCCCAAAATTGCAGGTTATAAACAAGTAGAATATATGAACCGCAATGAGGTAATTCAAGCAACTAAAGAATGTATTAATGCTAGGTTGCATCCTGTGGTACAATATGTGACACAGAAAACAGAATTTGGCAATGTGATGTTGCCAGCTGTAGTTAATTGCGAAGTCTATACAAAACCTTAAAGGTGTTTAAATGTATTCATATGTCGTGGAAACATTAGGTCTATCTCAGCACTCACTCGAAATAATGGTGTTGTCTGCTATTGGCATCGGCCTTCTTGGTATTGTATTTGTTTTATTTTGGAAACAAATTGCTGTAGGTTCTCTAGGTTTGGTTTGTATGGTTGTATTGGCGAATCATAAACCACCAGAAGTTATTACACCTGTACCCACAGCTGTTTCTGTTGAAGTAACACCCGTGACAAATAATGTAACCAATTCAGAAAATACAGAATTCATGGAAGATTGTTTAAGTTTAACTGATTATACAGATAAACAATGTGATGATATTTGGAATAAACGCAATAAAGAAGAAACTGTTGTTGATAATGAAAACAAATTGATTGGAGAATAATATGTTAGAATTGTATAGAGGTTTGATTGATATTGTTGTGTCGAATTGCCGTGTATTGGAATCAGATTTGATTCAACATATTCGCCGTGATGTAACGACCAAAACTATTGCACCTAACACATTTGGTGTTTGTGGTTTTTGGAATTTGATGCTAGAGATTGTTTTTGTGATGTTTGCTAAGACAACATTCGTTCTTGGTATTACATTAACCAGTATTCTAGCAATCGCATTTTTCCCATTGAATGCTTTCATTCGTGCTTGTGCTACTGTGTTCCGTACAGGTTCAGGTGATAGTTATATCATACCACTTGAAAAAGAAACGAAAACAAAGGTGAAGTAATGTCTGATTTATTTACACCTTTGGAAGTAGCTAACATTGTAAAAGCAAAAGTATTAATGAAGATTAAGGCTGAAGAATTTCTTAATCTGTTGGGTAAAGGTGCTAGTCATGCACAAACAAAGGTACAAGATTATTTGTTTTTTTCTGGTGGTGCAATTGCATCAAGTCTGCAAGGAAAATATCCAAAAGATTATGACCTATATTGTAAGACTGCCGAGTTTAATAGTGTGATTTCAGAATATCTGAAAAATTATCACGATGATGATATTAAAGATGTGGCTGAACACTATCGTGATTTCGTTGGCAAAGATGGTAAGATGGTTACAGAAAATGCCATTACAATGAATAGTAATATACAGATAATTCTGAAACATTCTGGTGAACCAAAACAAGTACGAGAGACATTTGATTTTGTTCACTGTATGCCATACTATGATTTTGGAACAGACAAACTATATATTTCCAGAGATCAATATGATTTATGTGTGAAAAAGAAATTGAAAGTTAATAATCGATCTGTGGTGACAGCAGCTCGTACCGATAAGTTTCTTCAGCGTGGTTATTCATGGCTATGATTAATCCATGGAGTGTTAATGGTATGATACAAGATGATTATGCCAATAGTATGCCAGCGATGCCACCGGTTGTTGACCATATTATCAATGGTAAAATGTTGGTTGCTTCATATTCAATCATGGAATATAAATTTAGTGATCGTATACACACTGTTGGCCAGAAACAGACTGAAGATGAGATTAAAGATGAATTGGTGATGTTGTTGGTGAATGAAATGAAGAAATCAAACTTTATTGAATACACACGACAAATAGATATGTCATCAGATGCGGTTAATTTCAAAGCAAGAATATTTGTGACACCTAACGATCAGGTAAAAGTTATAAGAGAAATGGAACAGAGGAAAACAAAATGAAAATTGCAGTGTGTTCGGACATCCACCTTGAATTTGGTGACCTTGATTTGCACAATACAGAGAATGCCGATGTGCTGATTCTTGGTGGTGATATTTTTGTCGCTAACGACCTTGTAAGTCTTGAAGATTCCATTGAAACTGCAAAACTGGTACCAACACGAGCTCGTTTTCGTGCAGAGAAATTTTTTGATTTTGTAAAACGTTGTAGTGATCGGTTCCCTAAAGTAATTTTGATTGCTGGTAATCATGAACACTATCATGGTGAGTTTCAGGATACATATAAAACAATCAAAAAATCCTTTAAAGAATTTACCAATGTGTATGTTTTGGATAAAGAATCGGTAGAACTCAATGGCACCATTTTTGTTGGTGGTACATTGTGGACTGATATGAACAAAGAAGATCCAATGACCATTCATGCAATTTCTGGTATGATGAACGACTTCAATTGTGTGACAAATGGCATAACACACCGTAAAGTGCCTCTGTATAAAAAAGATGCATCAGGTGAATATATCATTGACGATAATCGTATTGGTTACATCATAGATGGTTTTAAAATGAAAGAAGAACCTGCCAGATTTACTCCTAACCATGCGGTGGAAGATCACAAACAATTTCTTCAATATTTGAAACTAGTAATGGAAAATAACACAGATAAAAAACCTGTTGTTGTTTGTTCTCACCATGCACCAAGTCGTAGAAGTACACATCCAAAGTATGCAGGACAAACACTAATGAATGGTGGGTATAGTTCTGAATTGGATGAGTTTATTATGGATAGACCAGATATCAAACTATGGACTCATGGTCACACACACGAACCTTTTGATTATATGGTTGGTGATACTCGTATCGTTTGCAATCCGCGTGGTTATATAAACCATGAAAAGAGTGCAGATTATTTTGAGTTAAAATTTGTTGAAATTTAAGGAGATAAAATGAGTGTTACAATTAAGAATTTAGAAGCAGCATTTGCTGGTGAGAGTCAAGCACACACCAAATACCGTTATTTTGCTAAGATGGCAAGAGCACAAGGATTTGAAGATGTTGCAAAACATTTTGAACATACAGCAGAACAAGAGTTACTTCATGCGTGGGGTCATTTGGAATTGCTGATTGGTAAACCAGATGTTAAACAGTGCCTTGAAATGGCCATTGAAGGTGAGACACACGAGTTCACTACAATGTATCCTACAATGCAATCAGAAGCAATTGCAGAAGGTGATGAATTTGCTGCGAAAGAAGCAGCAGATCAAATTGCAGAAAGTAAAGAACACGCAGAACAATTTGCGGCAATTCTTGTTAAGGCAGAAAAACGTTTTAATGCTTTGAAGAAAGTAGAACAACGTCATGCAGAAGCTTACACAAAAGTATTGGAGAATGTAAAATGAGTGAAACACATGTGTGTGTAGTATGTGGTCATGAACATGATGATCTAGTAGAAGGTGCATGGGGTACATTACCCGATGATTTTACTTGTCCTGAATGTGGTTGTGGTAAAGAAGAATACGAGTCAATTTAATGTCCAAAAAATTATATCTTGTTGAAACTGTTTCCACATTCCGTATTCGCTATGTGGTTGAAGCAAAAGAAGAAGGTCATGCTGAAGATGAAGTCACTATGTCCGATGCAGACTTTTATGAATTCTCACAGAAACATATTGATGAATCGATTACATCAACCCGTGAATTAAGTAGAATTGAATATCTTGATCTTTTTGATAAAGACAATGAGTATCTTGCTAAATGGGACGATGAATCTAAAATGAAGTTCATCAATAAAATTGATTATGATGAAGATGATGGTAACGTAAATCTTCCTCCTACTGAATGTGAGTTTGAAGAAATCGTAACAACATTAAATCAACTATGAAGAAAATCTTTATAACTGGCATCAATGGTTATATTGGTCAACACCTCTACCATCTGTTAAAGGATGAGTATGAGGTGTTTGGCTTGGATATTACACCTGTTAATGATGATAATCTTTTTCAGTCAGACATTCGTCATTGGATACCAGAATATATATTTTCTTTGGCTGATATGCCAATTGAATTTGATGCAGTCATTCATTTGGCTGCATTGATTCGTGTAAGTGAATCAGTAGTAAAACCCATTGAGTATTATGAAACTAATATTATGGGCACTATCAATGCACTAAGTTGCATCAAGACAAAAAACTTCATTCTCGCATCTACTGGTGCAGCAGAAAACCCAATTAATCCTTATAGTATCTCGAAGTTGGCCGCAGAAGGTATTGTTAAACAGTATTGCAAGAGTAAAGATATTGACTATACTATTTTTAGATTCTATAATGTGATTGGATCAAACGGATTCTTACCAACCAATGTTGATGGTTTGATGTATAACCTAATCAAGGCAAAAGAAACAGGTGAGTTTAATTTGTTTGGTCACCAATATGACACAGAAGATGGTACAGCAATTCGAGACTATATTCATGTGATGGAAATCTGCCATGCAATTAAATTGGCAATTGAAACTCCTGCAAACTCTGAGGTAGAAAACCTGGGTACAGGCGTAGGACATTCTGTATTCGATATTGTTAATCGTTTTACGATTGTAAACAATTGTGATATTCAGGTAAACTTTAAACCTGCTCGGGCAGGTGACTTACCTGCAACAGTATTAAAAAATGTCTCGCCATACATGAAAAAATATTATACAATAGACGAAATGTTACGATTGGAGAATATATGAAAGTGAATATTGGACCTTATACAACCTGGATAGGACCGTATCAGATTGCGGAAAAGATACTATTCTGGATGGACAAAAACAATGATGACCGAGTTCATAACTTTGGTCGTTGGTTGTCTGGTGGTAAAGATAAAGATTCTCTGTTGATGAAATTGTGTTCTTGGATTGAATCTAAGAAAAAACGCAAGATCAAAGTGCATATTGATGGTTATGATGTGTGGAGCATGGACAGTACACTATCTATTATCATTCTACCTATGTTGGAGAAATTGCGTGAGGCGAAACATGGTTCACCAATGGTTGATGCAGAAGATGTTCCGGAATACCTTCGAATGACTGGTCATGAAGATTGGTCTCAACAACAACAATTTAAATTTGATGACCAAGAACAATACGAAAAAGATTCTTGGGAAATTAATATGCATCGATGGGATTGGGTGATTGATGAGATGATTTGGACATTCAAACAATTACAACCAGATTATGATTGGGAAGAAATATATCGTAGTGGTGTAATGGATATTGCTTGGCTACCAGATTCAATCAATTCAGATTACAAGATCATGAGTCATGGACCCAACCATACATATAAAATTGATGAGGAAGGTACAAGAAAACATCAAGAACGTATCAACAATGGTCTAAGACTATTTGGTAAATATTTTCAGAACCTTTGGGACTAATTATGGCAAAATTTAAACAAGTAAAACTCACATTCACCGCAGAAATTATGATGAATACTAATGACACATTGGATGTTGAAGCATTGCAGACTGAATTGATTGATGCACTAGACACAGTAAACAACAATCAATTTCTTGTAGCAGAAGAACAACTTATTATTAAAGGTTAATTATGGCATTGAAACATCATGCAGAACGTGAATTAGACATTATTGGAATGACAGAAGATTCTGAAGAAATGGATGGTGCAATGCGTAAACACATCCTTCATATGATTGATGAATTTTCTAAAGAAGGACATTCTGGATTCTCCGCATCATATGCTATTAGTATCTTATCTAAACTTATGAAATATGAACCATTGACGCCACTAACAGGTGAAGATAGTGAATGGATGGAAATTGCAAAAGAACAGACAGGTTCTAATCAAGGCACATTATATCAAAATAACCGTGCAAGTCATGTATTCAAAGATGATAACGGTGCTTATGACATTCAAGGTAAAGTATTTGTTGAATGGCGACAAGACAAAGAAACGGGTGAAGATTATTCTTCATCATATACAAGCAAAGATTCTCGTGTGCCTGTAACCTTCCCATACACACCACACACCGATTATATTAATAAAGGTTTCGTAGAAGAATGATTTCTCTCATACATTTTATAAGTTCTTCCAAACTACTCAAAGAGTCCGAAAAGACGGTCTTGATGTTGGGTGGTGAAGATGAAGCACCTGAGATGGTGCGAGCACAACGGGACTTCTATCGTTTAGAAGTTGATTATTATCGGACAGAAGCAATCAAATTTGGTTTCTTTTGTGCCGGTGTTGTATTATGTGCATACCCAATTTATTTGTTATGGAGATCATTTAATGGCATACTTGCTTAAAAACATTTTTGTATGGTTAAAAACTAATAGCCTAAGTATTATAGCTAATGGTGCAATGTTCGCATTGGTCTTATTGTTAATAGTGCCTATGCTTACATTTAAAAAACCAGAAGTTGAATTGAAAGACTTCAAAGATGGCATACAGAATCATTTGACTTGGTCAATTAAGAATGAATGCTTTTTTGTTAAACCACACACAGATACCACCGTGTATCTGATCCGTGTACCTGATTGTGATAGAAAATAAGGAGAAGTTATGAGTTTATTTGTTGAAGTTACCTCGATTGAAAAACAATGTAAGGTTATTGTTAATATGGAACACATTGTAGAGATTGCACCTCTTTCTACTGGTGGTTGTGCATTATTTACTATTGATAGTGCTGGTGTTGGCGCAAAAGCATCCATGCGAGTGTCGGATGATTATAGTCAATTTGTACAGTTTGCTGTACAACCAGTATCTGTGGATGATATTGCCAAACGTTTCCCTAAAGTTACAACTGAATCTGACCCAAAAATAAAAGTATCAAAAACAGAAATTCCTAAACTGTAATGTTTGATATATTGGTTGGCATTTTTTCATGGATTAAAAGTGATTATAAAACGAATTCGTTCAGGTTCTGTGTCGAAATCTTGGCATGGGCAATCAGTGTTGGATGTTCAATTACTATGGCACTTACTGTACCAAACCCGCCTCTGTTGGTACTCTATCCTATTTGGATTTCTGGTTGTGCCTTGTACGCTTGGGCTGCTTACACTAGGAAGTCATTTGGTATGATTGCCAATTATTTACTTTTAGTCACTATTGATACCGTAGGACTCCTGCGAATGCTTGGTTGACATTTAACTGTGGTCATGTTATAATTGTATCTCTTATATTATGAAAGTTTCTCGTGAACATCTTTTATCTTGACAATGACCCAGTTAAATGTGCAGAAATGCATAACGATAAACACTGTATCAAAATGATTTTGGAATATGCTCAACTCCTTTCCACTGCTCATCGCGTTCTTGATGGCGTTTCCACTGTCGGGCTTACTAGCACCGGCCGGAAAAAAACTTCCTACGTCCTCTCCGATGCTCGGGATGCCATTCTTTATTCTGCTACTCACATTAATCATCCGTCTGCAATTTGGGTAAGACAATCAGATAAAAATTATGACTGGTTGTTTTCTCTGTTTCAGTCATTGATGGATGAATACACATATCGTTATGGTAAGACTCATGCCTGTTCTAAACTTGAAATGTTTCTTGATAGAATACCAAACAATATTCCACAAAAGCCTTTCAATGAACCAACACCTGCAATGCCACCAGAAATAAAAATTCCAGTGGCCGGTCCTCGTGGACAATTGTATTATGATTCAATTGCTTCGTATAAAAATTACTATATACAAAGTAAAGCACATCTTGCAAGTTGGAAAGGTAAAACCAATTCTCGTCCAGTTCCGCAATGGTTTCAAACTGGATTAGAAAAACTAGCAGTAATTTAACTTGAACTTTATTAATAAGGAAACACATGAAATTTGTAAAAATCTTGGCAGTTGCAGCACTATTGGTATCTAGTTCTTCGTTCGCACAGAACACTGGCTATACTACGTTTGAATTCTCACAAGAAACTAAACGTGCAGACGACTCAGATAAACTTAAAGGTGGTCTAGTTGTTGGTATCAAAACACCACAAGGTCAAGACTACAGCATTAAAGCAGAATCTAGTCAAACTCGCGTTGGTGAAGGTTCGATTTCAACAGGACTAGAAGTTCGTGCAAAGCAAAACTTTTCAGATGTTGGTCTTGGTATTAAACCATACCTTGGTGTTCGTCTAGGCGAGAAAATGGAAAGCGATAAACATTTCAGTCACTATGCAGTTGATACTGGTGTGAAGTTTCCAATCGTTGGTGCATTGAGCGGCGATGTTGGTGTTCGTTATCGTAACGCCTTTAATACTGCAAATGCATTCCAAAGTACCCGATACCATGTTATCGCTTCATACGCAGTAACCAAGACTGATTCAGTTGCTGTTCGTTACAGCCAAGCATATGGTGATGTTGCAGAAGAAAAAGATGCATGGCGTTTGAGTTACACACATAGTTTCTAATTTTAAAGTATAAAGAAGAACTCTCCTTCATGGAGAGTTTTTCACTTGTTGATTACATAAAGAAATAACATGCCGACATACCAATTTAAAAATTCAAAAACGGATGAAATTGAAGAACATCGTATGAGTTATACTGTGCTCGATGAATTCAAGACAGAAAATCCACATTTGACTATACATATTAGTGCTGAAAATATACCTATTCTTGGTGATGCCACAAGAATGAGTATTCCTGGTCACGGACAGCCACATGCAGCATTCGAGACTGGAGTAATCCAGCGAATGAAGGAGACCATTCCTGGTAATACCATGTCTGGTCATAAAACGAAAGCACCAAGGGAATGGTAAAACAAATTCCAATTTTGTTACAACAATGTAAAGGCGGACTTAATGGCATCCAAAGCAAAAAAATCTCCAGCAGAAGAAGCAAGCAAACAGCACTTCTCACTCAAAACAATAAAGCCATTAACCAAAAATCAAGAGAAAACATTTGATGAATATGACACAGGAAATCATCTAGTCTTATCTGGTTCTGCGGGTTCAGGTAAATCATTTCTTGCATTGTATTTAAGTCTACGAGAAATCTTAGCAAAAGGTTCGTATTATAATAAGGTAATTATTATTCGTTCGGCTGTTCCTTCTAGAGATTTGGGTTTTGTTCCTGGTACATTGGAAGAAAAATCAAAAATTTACCAAGAACCGTATATGAATATTGTAAATGAGTTGGTTGGACGTGGTGATGCTTGGCACTTTTTGATGCATAAAGAAATTATTGAATTTCAGACCACCAGTTTCTTGCGAGGTCTTACTTTCCGTGATTGTATCATTGTTTTTGATGAGTTTCAATCAGCAACATTTCATGAAATAGATTCAGTTTTAACTAGAGTTGGTGATAATTGTCGGTTTATTCTTTGTGGAGATCATGCACAAAATGACTTGAATAATAAAAAAGAAAAGTCTGGTTTTCATGATGCCATAAATATAGTAACTAAGATCCCTAGTGTTAGTCAAATTAATTTTACCATTGACGATGTAGTTAGATCGGGCTTTGTTAAAGAGTATTTGATTGCAAAAGAGAAACAGGGTCTATAATTTACTGCATCATTACCAAAATAAATGACTATACCAACAAATAATGTAAGTTTTTCACAAATACAATCTGAGTGGGGTGGATCTGATCCCATCTCACTCGGTGAGTATTATATAAATGCTGGAATTATACCGGCAAATTATTATACAGCAGATAAAATACCACCACTTGGAACAGATATTCAAGTAAGTGACTTTGAAAATACATCATCAGAATTTGTTGGGTCACAAATCACACCTTTTTTTTGGAATAATAGAGCATCACTTATTCGAGGATTGGGTGGAAATAACGCAGCAGTTTGGTTGGGAGACTCATATACGGTGGGTGGTCCAGCGCAACGATATGTTGGCACACAAGGTGCTTCATGGGCTTTTGCAAATTCAACACTGACGCAATATAGCAAAACTGCAACAATGGTTTCGTGGGCAGTCGGCAGCAGTCCCACAATATATGCACAAACTAGTAATCCATTAGCTAATGTTTTATATGGTCCTAGCAACCTCGGGCCAGCTTCCTTACATGTGAGTATTATTCCAAATTTTGTTGATTTAATCACATCAAATTATATTGCATGGTCACGCAGTGGTGGAAATAGTGGTTCATGGGCTGGTTGTTTTATACTACCTGGTGCATGGCAAGTAAAAGTCGATAAACTTGGTGTTACTGCTGGTGATATTTTAGCACCAGGTGAAATAAGCATCATTTTTAGACCATCTGCTGGTGACGGTCCAGGTCATGTTCCGGGTTCAGGAATATCAACATCTATTGCTTGGACGAGTTGGTGGTATAATTCTTATGGTTTTCAAATGAATGTAAATACGACCAATGCAAATCTATTTCAAGGCACATCTTTGGACACAGGATATAGATTTGTTAAATTCTATAAACCATAAGGACAAAATGGATAATTTTAAAATAATTTGCAAAAATAAAAACAGAACATTAAAAATTGAATATGTAACATATGCTGAGGCAGATATAACAATTCCATTAGATAAAAATAGTGTTGAGTTGCGCGGAGAAGCGTTACGAAAATATATCAATGAATATATAATATCTCAATTGCCAGATGTTGAACGTGTCGAACCAGATTTGGAATTGGCTGAAAAATTAGGACTATAAATTATGAAAAAAACGAACACCTATGTAATACTAAAAACGGTATTGTATAGAACAATTTCTGTTAGTTTGAATTGGTTGGTATTGTATTTACTTACGGGCAGTGCATCCAAATCATCACAATATGCAATTTATTTGTTTATTTTACATACAGTATTGTATATGGCATATGAAAGAATAGTTACCATATATGAGGAAAAGCACATTTATGGTGTTAAAGATGAGTAATATGGTCGATGGAGTGCATTATAAATTTTTGAATTATCCGAAACTGCCTGATGAATTGGAACAACTGTGTTTGGACCAACTAAACAAACCAGAATTTTTCATATTTGATTTGAGTAAAAATGAAATCATCACACGAAAAGTTATAATAGACGGCGAAGTTGTTGTAAAAAAACAATGCACATTTGAAGTTTTTTCTGCACCAACAGAAGTAATTGATTGGTTATTGTCAAACAAAATAATTGATAGTATTGATACAGAAGTTGTAGTACAAAGAAGTTATAATGGCACTGCATTATTTCCACATACAGATAATCCGGAAAATTATAACAACAACCTTACCAATTTACACAAACGAACAACTGCATTAAATTATTTGTTGTCAGAATCTGGTCCAACAACATGTTTTTATAACACAAATAATCTGAATGATATATTGGAGTCAGTATTAATACCAAAAAGTGTATGGCACACATTAAATGTCAATCATCTACACGGTGTAGAGAATATAGAATTTGATAGAATAAGTTTAAGTATTACACTAAATTGAGGAATAAAATTATGCAAGAAAATAAACAAATGATTACACTAGATCCAACCGATTTAAAAAGTGTTGAAACAATTATCTCGAAAATTGAAGATAGTTATTTTGAAATTCCTTTTGGTAACACAGCATTTCAAACCAAGGCGTTTGTTGTTGCAGCATCAATTACACCAGAAAGAGCTTATCGAGCGGTTGGATTGCAATTGATGTCTATTTTATCGAGTTTGAGAATGACTATCATAGACAAAAAAATTGCAAAAGTTAAACTAGAACAAAAGAGGGAAAAATTAAAAAGTCCCGATTTAGATAAATTTGAGAAAGAGATTTTAGAACTCGAAATTTTAATGGAAACATCAGGTCATCGACATGGCGAAAAACTCATAAATGACTCACTTCAAGAATTTAATGTATTATATGCAGAATTCATGAAGTTACCTAAGTTTACACGTGAACAGTTTGAAAGTGCAGAAGAAAATTACTTCTCACAATCATTAGACCGCCAAGCAAGAGGCATTTCGGGTGCGGTAGAATCTCTGATAAATATGCATGATGATATGCCAGCCTTGGCATCATATAAAGAAAATGTGAAATTGATTGAAAACCTAGATACACAGACGCTAAAGAATTTGCGTCTGAATATGGACAATCAAATGAGTCGAGTTATAGAAAAAGAACAGTTGAAACTCTCAACCAAAACATAAAGAAAAAATAAATGCCATTAAATTCATCTGGCCCGTTAAGTATGGGTGGTCCCGTAGCCGGACAATCGATTGATCTTGAATTGGGTCGAGCAGCCAGTACTCAAATTGGTCTTGATGAAACACCAGTTCGTACATTGGCTGGAGTTCTTTCTGGAACTATTGGATTGTCAAATTTTTATGGCAAAGCTAATGCTTTAGATTATGGATTTCTTGGGTCTGGAGGAATCGATCCACAGTCTGTTAATAAAATAACATATTCAACAAATACATATGCAAATTCAGGACTTACGTCAAAGATCGAGCTGTACGGTGTGGCTACAGTGTCATCACGTGACGTAGCATTATGGTGCGGTGCCGTATCCAGTAGCGGTAACACTAAAAGTTCAGAATTATATGGTATTTCGTTAATTACATCCACATTTATCGATCCTGCTCAAACATTACCTTATATTATTGCTTTTTCGGGAGGATTGTCGTATTTAGATATTTCTGGTTATTCATTTGGTGGCATGTATTCAAACGTGCAACGCACCGCTACGGCACGTATTGATTTTTCGAGTTATACATCCATAAATTTAGGCAACTATTCCATAACTAATAGTTTTGGAAGGGATCCGTGTTGTTTTCACACCAATAATTATGGATATGCAACATTGGGTGGACTGAATCAGGGTACGGCAGCAGCCACAGCTTCAGGCAAATTTTCTTTTTCGACTGAAACTTGGGCAAATGTGTCATCTGGTGGTTTCCCAACACAAAATACTACAAATATTTATTATGATCGAATTCGTTGTTCCTCAATGTCCAAAACTTCGGCTTATGGAATGGCGCAATACAACTATTATACAGGTTCACAACCATATCAACTATTGAATTATTCTGCAAAATTTTCATTTAGTACAGAAACATACACAAATCCTTTTACTCCGGCATATGTGCCTGCTGGCCAAGGAATTAGTACACCAACTCGCGGTTATTTTGGTAATGGCCAAGGCCAAGGTAACAGCGATGCGCCACCCAATAGCGTATCCGCCATCATGTTAATATATGCAACAGACACAATAGCAACAACATCAATGTACCAAGCCTCAACCCAGACGTATTTTCAGACCGGTTCAGGCATGAGTCAGAATATATCCTTAATTTAATCATGAACGATTATGCACTTGTTTATTGGGATAAAAATACAAAAAAACCAATAACACATTATTTAAATGAAAACGTAACTAATATTTTAGATTTTGCAAATTATGTGGTGCCACAAGGCACCACATTTAATGTGGTACATACGAATGACCTGGCGCACAAAACGATTCCCAAAAAAATTGAATTAGCACTCACCGATGGTGAATCCAAGTCTTTGTTTTTTGAATATTTCAAGGCACTATAATGCTTTATGATGTTACACAATTTAAAGATGAAACAGGAAAAATGCAACATTCTTTGGTGACAAAAGATGTTGTTTTATGCCTTTGTTATCAACCACCAGGTTTACAATACAATCACCCCAATAGAAATTTAGGAACTTTCAGTCAAGCAGTTTACGTAGTTTCTGGAGATTATACTTGTAAACCAGCATATCGAGCATCCGGTTTGAATCGAGATACAGTAGAAACTGATATCATGCATATCAAATCTGGTGATTTTGTGGATCTCGAACATCTACAAAACATCACATTACATGACAAAGCTGGATCTGATGGTGTGATGATGATACATATTAATCCTATGTCAGGTGAACCCGAATTCAATTTTGAATTTATTGGACCAAATGAATCTAGAAAAATTATTGCAACCGATAAACGTAAAATTGTCTTTTGTTTCAAAGAAGAAGTCTATGTGAATGGTGTTGAACTGTCGCTTCTCAATAGAATGCGATTAAAATATGATAGTGAAGTAGTAATTGAAACTGGCGTTAATGGTGCCTGCTTAGTTATGGAGAAACGAATTGCAACAAAACCAATTACCATATAATTGCCTAACACACTTAGATCAAATCTCTCAACAGTTAGGCACCCAAAATAAAATTGCAGTAATCGATAATACAAATTCAATCACATACAGTGAATTGTACACCAAAGCAAAACGTTTTGGTTGTTCACTGTTGAACTGCAATATCAAACATCAAGAACATATCATAATATGTCTCGAAGATTCTATAGATTTCATTGTTTGTTTTCTGGGTTCAATCTATGCAGGTATAATACCTGTTGTAATTAATCCCAATTTATCAAATTCAGAAATTCATCAAATTGTAGTCAAAAGCCCAGCCAACAATGTCATTTGTTCCAAATCTAGGGCCAATGATTTTTGTCAGAAAGAATGGAATCTGATATTAATTCCTGATGTTATCACTGGCAATTCAGTTGACAGATTCATTGGTCAACAATATAATACAAAAATTGAACCAACTGACACATATGAAAATGATGATGCTTTTATTTACTGTACATCTGGTACCACAGGACACATAAAACTGGTGGTACATTCTCAAAAAAGTATTTGTGGCACCGGACTGCAATATGGTACATCAGTAATATCATTGAATAAAAATGATGTTGTATTTTCTGCTGCGAAACTATCTCATGCATATGGTTTAGGAAATTCCATTTCAATTCCTTTTGTTCACGGATGTACCGTCGTATTGGAATCAAGTCTGGCCACGCCAGAAACTATAGTAAAACTTATAGAAACCAATAAGGTTACCACTTTCTGTGGAGTACCGAGACACTTCACCTCTTTATTAAATACATCCAGGCAGTATAGTTTGGATACATTAAAAGTTTGTTTATCCGCAGGAGAATCTTTACCACAAAAAGTAGGTAAGGACTTTACAAATCGATACAAGTGTGTTATAATCAATGCAATAGGTTCTACAGAAATATTAGGTTTTGCCTTGTCCACAAGATCAGACGACATTGCTTATGGTAGTACCGGCACGGTAGTTGATGGTTGTCAAGTGAAATTAATGGACGACTACGGTAATGAAGTGAAACAGGGACAACTAGGTGAATTATTTGTACATAGTGAGTATTCATCTAAAAAATATTGGAATGATGAAAGTTCAACACAATATACTTTCATCGATGGTTGGATAAAAACTAACGATATGTATATGGTGAATACAAATGGTCATTATGTGCATAAAGGTCGAAAAAATGATTGTATGAAAGTTAATGGTTTATATGTTTCATTGACTGGATTAGAAAAAGATTTATATGAGGTGGATTCGATTTTAGATGCAGCTGTGGTTTTTGTTGAGAATAAATACGGATTGAATAAGATTGAATTGCATATAGTATTAAAAGATAATTTCAATGAGGATATAGAATATGCAAACATACAACAACATTTCAACAAACACGAATTGTTATCAAACCGTCCTTTTACCATAAAAATTATAGACGCATTGCCTCGTACACAATCTGGTAAAATCAAGAAATATGTTTTATTAAATAGAGATTAAGATGAAAATATTCAATCCCGTAATTATGCAACCTGTTGCACAACCATTAAATGCTGCCTTGCAACTAGCTGGTTTGGTACCAACGGGTGTAGAAGATGCAGATTTTGTATATTTTGGTAAAAATAATAATTATGAATCATATAAGATGTTGCCAGAAAAGTTCACAAATACTGTTTGTTTAGATTTAATGATTAAGTCTAAATTACCAGAATTGTTTAAAGCTGCCGGAATTAATTATATACAATCGGATGTAATAACCGATATTAATGTAATTTTGGACTATCCTAGTGATAATGTTTTTATTAAACCTATTGAAGGTGCTTTATCGCGAACACCATATACATTTGTTTATAAAATATTTACATCTAAAACAGAACTTCTGAATACTATTGATTTGGAATGTCCAGATTTCTTCTCAATGAATGAATTTGGTGTTATTGAATCATCAAAACATATCATACAAAAAGCAATAATGCCTGATAGTGAAGGTTATAACTATCAATATTTTGCGCCGGCATATGTTAATGGCCAAGGACAAATCAAAACAGAAGGCATCGGTGCTTCAAAATTAAAGTTCAACTCATTAAATGATGTCGATGACAAGACATATCCATTACGGTATTTAAAAGAGTTTAGTGTTAGAAATACCGAAGACCAAACCAATAAATTTGATATTTTTGGCCAATTACAAAAACTAGTTGATTTTTATTCAATAAAAAATACACCGATGAACACTCAATGGTTGGTTGACACTGATGGCCAAGCATACATGATAGATTTTGGTTATAACTATCAAAGAGCCTTGTATTGTAATACGAACTTAATAACCACAGAAATGTTTGCAGATAAGTTGCGTTATGTGTATGATTTACAACCTGATATAAAGCAGCCATTAACTGGTTGGACTGGCGTATTTGATTTAATGATAACTAGTGATAAGAAAACGCTAATTGAATATGCAAACTTTTTGGGTATACATGTCGCGGAAACATGGGGATCGGCCACAACAGAAAAATCACTGACTGTGCCATTTGTAATAAGAGGTTATTCAGAAGAAGAATGTGTAAATAGAGTACAAACTTTGCGTGATTACATTGAAAAAAACACAAAAATTTAAGAGGGAAATTTGAAATGAAGAAACAATTAACAACTTTGTTATTACTTTGTCCGATTATGAGTTTTGCTGAGCAAACTTTGGATCCTGTGGTTGTGACTGCCACGAGGTATGAATTGTCAAATTTGGAAACACCGGCCGCGATAACAAAAATTACGTTACCGGAGATTGGACTTAAATTCACACCAACAGAATCTTTAAATCGAGTGGTGGGTCTCTCAATTACCGATACTAATGCAACTGATATTCGATTAACTACTCGGGGTTTTGGTTCAAGGACACCTTTCGCAACTCGTGGTGTACAAATTTATCGCGATGGCCTTCCTATTACATTTGCTGATGCAACTGGCCTAACATCGATTGTTGACATGAACGTGATTAGTAACATCGAAGTATTAAAAGGTCCTTTTAGTAGTATGTACGGCAGTAGTTCTAGTGGTGTCGTGCAATTCTTCACCGAAGTTCCTTCCAAAGAATCTGAGATTTCCGGTGGAACATTGTTTGGTAGTTTCAACACTCAACAGAACAATATCAAATATTCTGGAATATCAGGAAATGTCAAATACTTATTGAATCAATCCAATTACACATCTGATGGGTACAGAGATTTTTCAAAAATTAAACGAGATCAAAGTACGGGCAAATTATGGTTCGATATAAATGATTATACACAAATTGAGATTGGTGTGAATTCTTATCGTCAAAATAACCAAGATTATGGTAACGGTAACGGTGGAATTACACTATCTCAATTTAGAACTAATCCATATAGCGTGGATGCATCCGTATACAATATTAATAGTTGGAAGTCTATCGATCAACAAGATGCAAATTTAAAAGTCACACACTTAATCAACAAGGATAATTCTTTAGTGTTCGCTGTCTATGGTGGAAATAGAAATCAAGAACAACTCAGTCCAACTACAGAAAGTAATACTCTTTTGAGAACTTCTAGTGGTCTACTCAAAACATCTAGAGAATTTTGGGGCACAGAAATTAGATTAGATCATTCTGGTATTGTGGTGAACAAAAAATATAATGTATCATTTGGTTTAACTGCACAGTCACAAACAGATTCGGTTACAAATGGTAAATGGATGGTTAGTGGTGTACAATTGAACGGTAATACATTAACACGAAGTGTAAATCAAAATGCATTAACTATGGGTCAATTTGTGCAAGGTCGTTTATCTGTAAGTGATACCGTCGATTTACATGCCGGTGTTAGAAGAACTACCATGGGTATGGATTTTATCGACCACTTGACTGATATTGCTAATGGCGGTAATAACAGTGGAAGTGTAAATTATAATAGTTCAAGTCCATCAATTGGCATTGTTTGGAAAGCAACACCGAATACCAGTGTTTATTCAAGTTATGCAAAAGGACTTGAGTTACCAACGTTCAATGAAACGCAATTTGCTAGTGCTATATCGACCACAACACCAAATACAACATTGCGACCAAGTAAATCCGACAACTTTGAAATTGGTGCAAAATCGTATGTAACAACAAACACATATGTTACGACATCTATTTTTCAATCAAAAACTAATAATGAGATTGTAATTACACAAAACGCACCAGGTTTCAAAATCTATGGTAATCTAGGTTCAACAACAAGACAAGGTATTGAATTTAGTATCGACTCCAAATTGCCTCTGGGATTTGGTTTCTATAATGCATTCTCATATACTGAAGCAACATTTGATGATACAGGTAAAACTTTGCCAGCAGTACCAAAAACTCTAGCATTTACTGAATTGAGTTGGACCTATGCACCAAAGAACTTCCGTGCATCCATTGAAGCAGTACATGCAGGTAAAGTTTACGGTGAAGTAGACAATTCAATTTCTGATGATGGTTATACCATATTCAATCTGAAAACTACACTGAAACAAAAATACAACAAATTGACAGTAACTGAATATTTTGCAGTCAATAATATCAATGACACTGTTTATGTTGCCAACTTGCGTACTGCTGCACAATATGGTCGATATTATGAATCTGGTGTTAAACGCAATGTAATGTTAGGTGTGATGGCATCTTATGCTTTCTGATATAAATTTAAATGCCATAGAATTCTGTGTGGGTGTGGTATCAAATAACCACACAGAATTCAGAGTTAAGATTGGCCGAACGCGCGAGTTGTGTGACTCATCCAAAACATTAATTTTTTATAAAAAATCTCCATATATGTTTGATTGTGCATACAAATCATTAGCATATTTTAAGATAATAATATTAGACACCCTATATAAAAATGAATTAAAAAATTTTGGTGATGATGAATTGCCAGAAAAGGCCGGTCGGTATTTTAATCACCGATTTAATTTAAATTGTCCAACTATACCTTATACCAAACTATAATGAATTATCCAGAAATATCTTTAGGCATTGTACACAATGTGTGGACTCGACAGATGCATTTCCTAAAAAAAGGAGATCACGAAACGCAGCATACACACCAATTTGACCATACTACATTGTTAGCTAAAGGTTCTTTAGAGGTTGTGGTTAATGGTAAATCTACCATTTTTAAATCTCCACATATGATTTTTATTTCAAAAGACCACGATCATAGTATGACTGCATTAGAAGATGATACAGTGGCATATTGTATTCATGCTATGACTGCTCACGATGGCATTAATGAATATACCAAACACGTAGACGACCTTGTTTCTCCTGATATGATACCCAACAAATAAATTATGTTTAATTATTGTCCACCTAAAGACTTGCAAGACCTGAAATCGCAAACCTTCCCTGATGGTAAAAGATATTATACACTGGAAGATGGTACTAAGTTGCCCTCTGTTACCACTGTGCTTGGTGCAAAAAAGAAAGAAGGTATTCTTGCATGGCGTAAACGTGTGGGTGAAGAAGAAGCCAATCGTATCTCCAGACAAGCCACATCACGCGGTACGAACGTTCATACAATTTGTGAACACTATCTCAATAACAAACCAGGTTTCTCTAAGGGCATCATGCCTGACGCTGTGGAGATGTTTAAGAGTATTAGACCAACACTAGATAAGATTAAAAATATTCATTATCAAGAAGTTGCATTGTGGTCTAAACAATTGGGTCTTGCAGGTCGTGTAGATTGTATTGGTGAATATGATGGTGTGTTATCATCTATTGACTTCAAGACATCCAAGAAGATTAAGAAACGTGAAGATATTCTGGATTACTTTTGGCAGACAACCGCGTATGCATTGATGTATGAGGAACTAGTTGGTGTTCCTATTCATCAATTGGTTGTTATCATGGCAGTAGAGAATGAACAACCATTGGTGTTCATCGAGAAAACTTCAGATCACATTCAAGGTTTGGTTGATGCAATTGCATATTACCGAAAGACTGCTTGACAAAGTAAAATAAATAGAGTATAATGTAAGTTATTGTTGTATGAAGTAGAATGAAAGGTGTTCAAGACGCGGGTTCGATTCCCGCCGGGTCCACCAAAAGCATATTGGGATCAGGTCACGCTAGAGATAATGCTAAGAGACTACTAGCGGTAAATGTTCCTGTTAAAAAAACAACTAATATGCTTTTGATGGGCTCGACCAGGTTTCGATTGGGCAATAAGTAAAGATATGGACAACACGACACAGAGAGTCGTAAAAAGTAAAAACTAGTAAATGCAAACGATAACTCGTTCCGCCAAGTAGCCTAAAAACTACTAGCTGAGGTTTCGCAAGGTGTCCTTATCATCCAATCACCTTGCATAAATACATACACACAACACACACAATTAGGACTTAAAATGTCACAACCCATGTCTCCATTCCAAATAAGATTGGAATTGTTGAAGATGGCCAAAGAATTATTGGTCGATGACTTCAACACAAAAAAAGATGTAATTCAAGAAGTCTGGCAAACTCAAGTGGAATCTGCAAAAATTGCAGGTGCAACATCACCTCCACACCCTACATTGCCACCATATCCCACAGAAGAAGAAATTGTAAAGAAAGCAGAAGCTCTCAATCAATTTGTTTCTCAAACCACTCCACAACCAGAAATAAAGATCACGAAGAAATCTAATTCGTAATTGGAGAAAAAGAGGTTAACGTATTTTCGTTAGTCTCCAATCAACAAGGAGAAGTATGATGAGAATAATCTTATCCAAAGTTTTGGCCATTGCCCTATTGGTCACATTAATACCATTACACTCACAAGAACAACCACTACCAACTTCAAAACAAGTTTCAGTAGCATTACAGAGGCAGGTATTGTGTCTTGCTAAAAATATCTACTATGAATCTGCAATGGAATCATACGAAGGTAAACTTGCTGTTGCACAGGTAACAATCAATAGAACTAACAATTCGAATTATCCATCAGATTTCTGTTCAGTTGTATATCAGAAAACTGGTTCAACATGCCAATTCTCTTGGACTTGTCTTAAAGACTTGGATATCAAGAACAAATATGCATGGGAAGAATGTTTGATGATAGCAAAGATGGCCTTAACCGATAATAGTTTACATGATGAGCTTGCCAATTCTAAGGCTTTGTTTTACCATGCTACATATGTGCATCCGGGTTGGACTAACACCAAAGTCGTGATGCGAATTGGTAACCATATATTTTATAGAAAATCATAATGCCTACAAAGAATGAAATTAGTGAATTTAGTGATACAATTGAGGAAATCACCAGTCGATTGAGATGTACTCGATTGGATGCAATACTTCATCATTGTGAACAGACAGGTATGGAACTTGATGTGGCATCAACGTTGATTTCTTCTTCATTGAAATGTAAGATCGAAGAAGAATCACAAGAACTGAACCTGTTGAAGAAGAAATCTAGACTGCCGTTTTAATCATGGAAGAAACAACAGGCTTCGCAGCATTTGCCATGTTTCACGCAATGAAATTGCACTTCACTGGTGATTATGATTATGTGAAGTACCATGGCAAGACTAATGTTTCTAAAGACACCTTTGCAAACAGGAAAGACAAATACACTTTCTACAAATTGTCACGCAAATATAAACTAGATGACCTAAAAGACTTTTATATTGCAAACTTTTTGGAGAAGGATGTAAGTTGGATCGGTGATATCTCCAGTGTTGAAGGTGAAGAAAACCTCAAGAAGTGGCAGAAGCGTAGTCAGAGTCTATCATATAGATTCGAACAGGACGTTATTGGTCTATTAAACAACATCAATTCACCTAATGAGTTGTTGGTTGTAAATGATGGTCAACATCCACTTCTATTGAATGAGGTAATGCAAGGTACTATTGCCATTGAAACACTGGTAATAATGAATGATATTATGAACTTCTTTCCTATGTGGAATAAGAAAATCAATGATACGATTATCTGGCCTGCATTTAAGAAGAAGTGTGAAAAGTACCTGCCGTTCTTACACTATGATAAGAACAAATTTAAAGTTATATTAAAAGAATGTCTGGCAGAGTACGCCTAAATAAGTTGACACAGGTGATTGCTTGTGTTATACTAGTAGTTGATTATGCAATATGTGAAATAATCCGTTTTATATTCCGTTAATACGAAAGGCAACAAATTATGGCAATTGATTTTTCAAAACTCAAAACATCTTCAGGTAATCTGGACAAACTCACCAAAGCAATCGAAGCACTAAACAGTTCTTCAGATAGCAACGACAGCAAAGAAAAATTCTGGCGTCCCGAAGTAGATAAGTCTGGCAATGGTATGGCAACAATTCGATTCCTCCCTGCACCTGGTGCTGATGGTGACGATGGTCTGCCTTGGGTTAAAATCTTCTCACATGGTTTCCAAGGTCCAGGTGGATGGTTGATTGATAACTGTCTGACTACCAAGAACCAACAATGTCCAGTATGTGAACACAATTCAACATTGTGGAATTCTGGCATCGAAGCAAACAAAGAAATCGTCCGTAAGCAAAAACGTAAACTCAATTACATTGCTAACGTGTACATCGTTTCTGATCCTAAGCATCCAGAGAATGAAGGCAAAGTATTCTTGTTCAAATTCGGTAAAAAGATTTTCGACAAGATTAACGAAGCAATGAACCCACAGTTCGCTGATGAAGAAGCAATCAATCCATTTGATATGTGGAAAGGTGCTAACTTCAAACTGAAGATTCGTAAAGTTGAGGGTTATCAGAACTATGATAAGTCTGAATTTGAATCTGCATCACCGTTGAATAGTGATGATGACGAACTGGAAGCAATCTGGAAGATGGAACACTCTCTGTCAGACTTGGTTGGCGACAAAGAATTTAAATCATATGATGACCTGAAAGGTCGTTTGGATAAAGTTCTTGGTTTGAATGGTGCAGTTATTGCACCAAAGACCACTGTCGAACAGATCAAGGAAGATAACCGTGTAATCAGAGACAACCCAGCAGCGAAGCCTGTTGTGTCTCGAACACCAGAAGTCACTGAAGAAGATGATGATATGGCATATTTTTCAAAACTTGCTGAAGAATAAACTATATTACTCATTCAAGTAAGTTTAGAACCCCGCCTAGTGCGGGGTTTTTTGTTTATACAACTCTAGTTGAATTGACTATCATACGTTGAAATGTATCATCTTGATTTCTCACAGAAGGCATCGGTGTATTTCTGGTAGGATTATTCTTCTTATTTACTATGTTATTGTTAACAGTATCTTGTTGTGCTTTCGAAACACTACTATCGAGATTTAATGAAACATTTTCTTTAATCACCGAATTTAACTTCTGACTAAGCGGTGGTGTCGGTATTGATGGTGTTGATCCTGATGTGGCCGGCACGGGTGCAATGTTTGGAGTTGTTGATCCACCGGTTACACCAGCTGGTATTGCAGTTGGTGCAGGTTTTGCCGGTGTCATAGACTTAGGCAAATATTTATTTTGTTCACCCTGTTTTCGTCGACCTTTTATTATGTTGTCTGCTTCAGACGATACTTGGTTGACCAAAGTTTCTGGTGCTTCTTTTTTACCATCAGGTGATACATAAATGCGTTCATTAGTTGCCATACCCAGAACCGTCTTTGCGAACTTTCTAGGATAACCTTTTTTGGCCATCAATTGTTCAACTAATTCTGTTTTTTCTTTAATAGCTGCATTTTCAGTTACTAAATTTTCTGCATATATTTTATTTTCATCCGCACTTTCTGGCATCTGGCCAGATAAACCAGATGTTTGCTCTGATTGTATTCTAACATTCTGTGCCGTTAATGCTTCTTCGCCACCGCGTTCCTTTATAGATTTTACTCTATTTTCTTCCAAGTATTTGTCTAAAAAATAACCAATGGCTGCAGAACCAAGCACAGCACCAATTATCCATGCAGTTCCTCCAGCAAGTAATTCTATTAACCAACTTCCGGCGGTGGATAATAAATTCAATATTGGTTTCAATAAATTTTTCATACTCATCAAATCTGAAAGTGTATCAAAAATAGACTGAAAGAAACCTTTACTTTCTGTTTTTCCTTGTACTGATGTTGCGGTACCACCACGAATTACACCCAAAGCTGTCAACAATTCTTTGTGTCGTTTGTCGTCCTCAAGTTTTCTTTCTTCTGCAAAGTTACTTTCTTTTTCTCTGCGTTTCTTATCTTCATCAAATGTTTTTTTCAATAATGAAACTATACTAATCAATACACTTTTCATACCAGAACTTTCTTGTTCTGATGATGGCAAAGCTGATATCTTTTTATTTTTATCATTTACATATTTCACACGGCCAGCAAAATTCTCAATATCTTTACGACTTCGGCCAGTCAATTTACCTAAAAGAGCAGGACCAAGTCGAGAACCACCAGTAAGAACTCTAGCAATGTTCAATGGATCAAACTTTTCTTTGATCCCTTTTATTTTGGCTTGTGTCTTTAATGAAACCACCTTTTTGATACCAGAAAAAACTCCAGAACCTTGAATGATTTCATCAGACAACAATGATGACAAAGATTGATTTCTTATCAATCTTGCTTTTTGGTATGATAGATTATTGTCCATTACTTCTGTGCCCTTTGTGCCTTTGTCATAGGATTAGTATCATCCTCTTTTTTAACATTTGTTGGTGCGTTAGTTGTTTGACTATTGATTACAGTATTGTTTATTGCAGATTTTTGTTGTTGTGCATTTAATGATTTTTTAGCATCACTTGCAACAATTGAACCTGAATTTATTGTCTGGCCAGAAGAATTACCACTTGGTATATTTTGTGGTGCAGTTGGTGTAGATTTTAAATTTCTTGCTCTGTCTTTATCAAGAGCTTCACCAATTTTTTCTGGTGAATTATGTGCTCTGTTTCCACCAATTCCCGAATATAGTGACTCACCCTTTTTCAAATTTGATTTTGGTAATTTTTCACCAATCGATCCTTTTTTTATATCATATGGTACACCAATGGATGAGAATTCTTTGGATAGTTCTAATATGGCCTGATCTCGTGTTACATTATTTCGGCCGTTCAAATAATCATCTACGAGTTTTCTTTTTGTTTTTATTATACCCTCTGAGAACAAATAATCTTGTGTCTCTGGTGTCAAGTAAGTATTTTTTGGATCTATTTTTAATTTTTTTACCAACTCTAACATAGTTGGAGGAATTATTTGATATCGGCCGACGGTGAACACTGTGGTTGGACCACCGGGTTTTAGATTTGGATTACCTTCTGGAAATTGTTTAGTTTTGGCAGCATGATTCAAATAATCTGATATTGTCCATGTTGAAAAATTAATAGGTTCACTAGCCGGAATCATTTTATTATTAATAGTTCCTCTATTATACGCATTATATTCATTGCTACCAAAAGATTTACCGGCAGAAGATTTACTTTCAAATAAAGTAATTCTTTATTCGGTACTA
>Ga0075464_10000059_pt1 | contig 39924 bp, 52 predicted proteins | sample DEB19_08_DNA_5_FD_75068 | JGI IMG/M metagenome (GOLD analysis project Ga0075464, IMG submission 75068) | Aqueous microbial communities from the Delaware River and Bay under freshwater to marine salinity gradient to study organic matter... | ecosystem: Environmental > Aquatic > Marine > Coastal ...
GAACAGATCTTTGAGGAGAACAGAGCTTCCGTTTATGAAGTCAATTTTCCCTTCAATCGAGTTGTATCGGTAGTCCACATCCTTCTTGAGTCCCCACTTTTTGCATACATCGAAGAATGTCGCCAGGGTGGTCTCCTTGAGACTTTTGAGCTTTGCTCGGCCGATGAGTCCCTTGATTCCTGGGTACTGTTGACAGAGCATGATAGCCCAACCGCATCCGAGTTCTGTCTTTCCACCTCCTGCACCACCACCGAAGAGAAGTTCCTCGGTGATGTCATCCATCAAGTAGTCCCAGGCTTCACTCTGCTTGCTTGTCAGTATCCAATTTACCTCCCTCATTTTTGTTTGCCTGAATGATATTCAATGTGAATCCCTTGCCCTGAATCTCTCCAGTATGGTCAACTTTCTCGGCTATCTCGAGAACATACTTCATGAAGATCTCAATGGCCTTGGTCTCTCCTTCTTTTGCATTCTGTACAAGTTTGTCCAGGACTTCAGGAGCATGTTCCTTTACAGTAGCCAGCATTCTTTTCAGGAGTCTTTGCTGAAATTCGGGCTTTTCCACTTCGTAGTAGAACACTGACCGAGCAATGCCGATCTTTTCACAGAAGTCGACAACGGTCGAAGGGTACCGTTTGTCCTTTGGTGTGGCGAGATACTGAATTGCTTCCTCGATCCAAGACTTGTCAACGTCACTCGGCATGATGACATCAGTCTTCTTCGGTTCTACTTTTTCTACGATTACCTCCTTCTTCGGCTCTACTTTTTCTACGATTACCTCCTTCTTCGGCTCGATTTTTGGTTGATCTGTCATACTGTTGATTTTGGATTTTATAGCGTAGCGATTTGTTCTCTTGAGTGAGTGCTCGATTCAGTCCCTCGAGCATTATTATTCTCTCCTCGGGTGTATTGATATAGGCTCTCTCTCCGTGCTCGATGACTGAGACAATCCTGTGCTTGAGCCCTGGTCTCCGGAGGTACGGGAGTATCTTCTCGAGGTCTGTCTCTGTGAGCTTGAACCACTCACCAGCGATTCTCTTTGTTTCAAAAAACTCGTGCAGTCTCTTCTCGGCAACCGTGTACCCCGTGAGCTCAATCTGCTTCAGTACCTGGCAGAAGGGGTTCATATCCTGGAGTTGCTTGAGCCGGTTCTTCACATCGTAGGTCTGGCCTATCTTGTAGATATCCCCGAACCTCATGACGTAGACGAATCCGGTCTGCTCCATAACATCCACGATGGTCGTGTCCCTCTTTTTTTTCTTTCTGATAGCCATAATGGTACTCCCCTGCCCCGATTTACCACTCCCCCTTTCATTCCCCAGTTGCTTATTTAAGCCTTTTTTTCGGCAGGGGAGTCTCTTCGTCCAGTAGGGGAGGGGTGTACCCGTGGGGGAGGATCTGTTTCTTATCTTGGTGATTATACCGGAGGCAGGTGGTGAGAAGCATCTTTTTCTCTCCGACGACCCCTTGGGCGAAGACGAATGCTACCCCCATAAATACTTTGTAAATTGAAGGGCCTTTCTCATTGTGCTTGTTCACCTCCCTCCGTTCCATGAACCAGTCATTTGGCTTCGTACCGTGTTTCCATGCCTTGTAGACCAGCTTGACGACCTTGTGCGGTTTACACCCTACTCTCTCCGCTATTCTAGCACGGGCGTGATTTGTGATGATGATTCGCATACTCTCATGATCACTTTTTTATACTTTCAATCACGGCTCTCATCTCCTCGACGCTCTTCGTGACATCGCAATTCTTTTTTGCCCATTCGTATCTCTCCTCTGCCTCCTTCTGTCGCTCCTCCCCATCCATGAATCGTTCCAGTTCTTGGAGTGTCTTGGCTACCGGCATCCCGAGAGCCCAGGCTTGATGAGTCTTGTTCTGGCTCTTGAAAACAGAGCGTCCGGTCACCTTGTCCGGTATCAGGCAGAAGTCAGCATCTTGGATCTCATCTTGCCAGGTGAGTGGATCCCACTTCACGTTCTCAATTTTGCACTCTGAAGAGGTGTAGACTCCATCGGAGATCACCTTGAGGGTCAGGTCTCTCTTCTTCAGGTTAGATAAGGTAGCATCGAGAACTTCAGTATTGTGAGAGTATCCAAACCAGACCACCTTCTTAGCCTTTCCTTCATGCTTCTTTGGAGGGTTCATCTCGTCCATGTTGATTCGGTCAGGAATCACGAAGATAGGCTTCTTGGTGAACTTCTCCATAGCCTCCTTCATCGCCTCTGTGGGGACCGTGACGGCATCCACGTCCTCGAGAAACGAAACAACCTCGAAGCCGTCCATCCAGTCAGGATCACAGATATCGAGAATCTTCTTTCCCTTGAAGGCTCGGGCCATCTCTTTCCAGTAGACTTTCTGGAAGATAAGTGTCTCGTAGGGTTTACCTTGGACGAAACGCTCTGCCTCCTTCATGTGGTCAATGAGCCACTGGCCACGGATCCGTGAGGAGCCGATGTTCTTTCTCTGGAGATAGGCTTCAAAAAGGATGAAGCCGACTGTTCTTTCGTTCATAGTACTTTGAGATCAGTGAGTAAGTTCAACCAGTCTTGGCGATACCGTTCCCTCGAGAATATCTTAATGGCCGTCTCTCGCCCTCGCTTCCCGACTTCCTTGGCGATATCGTAGTTCTTGATGAGACGAGTGATGACCTCTGAGGCGTAGGCGGGATCGTTCGAAGGGACAATGAATCCGTTCACCCCATCCTGGATGAAGGAACTGGCATCATGCTCTGGAGTCGTGACGATGCAACATCCGGAAAGCATAGCCTCGGTCCGGCTTCTTGGCATCGGAGAAGCGAAGGTCGGGTTGAAATAGACCAGGCTCTTTGAGAGGAACTCCTTGTAGTCCTTGATTCCTTTCGGCTGGAAGCATCCTGGCGTTCCGATCCATTGGTGAAGGAGTCCGTCTTTCTCTCGCATAATCTCCATCACGCTCATGAGGAATGACCGGTTGTAGTACTTATCCCCGATACCGGCAGGGGAAACATAGGTGCAGGACCTTGGCTCCTTGATCTCTGAATATATCCATTCGTCAGGATTCATTCCGTGAATGATGGCTCTGGATTTCTCATACCCCCAATTCTCTTTGGCCTCATGGGAGTTGACCACCATGTATTCACCTCCGACAATCTCGAGAATCTCTTTTTTCAGTTGCTCTGAGACATAGGCGTTCTGCTTGGTACCATCTGGGAAGTTCTCTGGGTAGACCGGAGTTCCGTGGTTGATGAAGATGATAGGGACATCGGGGTCGACGCTCCTCACTGATTCCTTCATGTGCTTGGTGAGGACGGCCTTGTTGATTCCAGGGAGCGAGCACTGCTGGTCGATGTTCAAAATGACCAGGTCATACTTCCCCTTCTCGTAGTGAGTCACCCATTCCGTATTGTCAGGGAGAGGGCGATTCCGGTCGTCCCATCGCCTGGTGTAGTTGATGAGGAGGTCGAAGTCAGCAATAGGCGAAAGAGCCTCGATCAGGTCATGATCGTGAGCGGTGTGCCAAGGGCTCTTGAAGATGCGAAGTCTCTTCTGTGACTCATACACTATGGCCGTTCCCTTCACTATATCGGTTCCTAGCGTTGAATTTTCCATATCTATATTTTTTCGAGGCAACGATTTATCTCACGCTCCATCGTCTTTGATACCGAATCCTCATGATTCTGAGAGGCCCCCATAGTATCCGTGAGGTCTTCAAAGGCGGTTCGGACCAGCTTCAGGCACCTTTCGTACTTTGCCTCACAGTACCGATACGAGTCATTCCAGACTCCGTCCTTGTTTTTGCACCGTTCCTTTTCGACCTGCATTTTGTGGTTTTGAACTTTTGTCAGGTAAATTATGCCTTGAACACCACCGAAGATAACAGATCCGATGATGAGGATGACGAGCACCCTTGTGATTATGTCTTTCATGATTTTTGAAGTTTGATGATGTACACTCTTCCGTCGCTCCACCTGAATTCCATCACATCGGGTTCGACCGCTTCGTCGATGATTATTGGAAATGATGAGAGATACGGTACTTTCGACTGAAACTCTCCGATGATACTTTTAAACTTGTGGATCTGCTTATGAGAATTCACTGCACCTTCTCTGAGGTAAGGGTAGAACTGGGCCATCTCACCAAGAAGTTTGTAGCAACTCTCAAGGCTTTCCATGGTAAGATTCCCACATTCCGCTACTGAGGTCGTTCGAACCTTAGCCAGATCATTCATTTTCAATTTCGGAGTTTCCATAGTTTTGTTTTCATTCTTACCAACTGATACTTCTTCTTGCTCCGGTTGTGGGTTCCAAAGAGAGGCGTTGACTTGGCCAGTGGTTCGTAGATAAGGGTATACCCGAGAGAGTGAAGCCGTTCCCGTACCTCTTGGCTCTGGCCACCGTACTCATTGATCCGTTCGTTGAACATGCCGGCGTTCACGATATCCTTCTTTCGGATGATGAAGAAGTTCTCAATGAAGTCTCTCCGTCCAGCTCCCTTGTCTCCCCAGATAGCACAGGGGTTCTTCTCGGACTTGATCCGGTTCACGAATCTCTCGACGGCATCTACATCAGGAAGATATCGGTCATCGGAAAAAATAATGTAGTGACCGGCTGATTCGAAGATACCCATGTTCCGAGCCATGGCAAGACCATAGCCTGGGTAGTCTGTGATCTGCATCTTGGTTGGTACTTCAGGATGTTCGTCAATCCACTTCTGAATCACCTGCTGGGTACCTGGCTCACTTGATACAGAAATTTCTTCATCAACGACGACGATCAGCTCTATGGGTGAATAGGTCTGCCGTGCGTATCCGTCGAGGATCTTTGTGATGGTGTCCGGACGCTTACAGGTAGGGATGATGACCGATACAAGGTCTTTCGGACTGAGCAGGGCGTAGTAGACTTTCTCGTACTTCCTTGCCATTACCTCCTCGTTCATGACCCGAACAGTGTGCCATGCCTTCTCCCTCATAGCGTTCCGGTCGGACTTCATCATCCTCTCTATGCCGTTTTTTAGGCTCTCATCGTTCTCAAAATCAACCAGGATGCCGTTTTCCCCGTCTTTGATGATATCCATCGCCTCCCCCGACGGAGTCGTCACCACGGGTATTCCGCAGGCCATAGCTTCCAAAAGGCCAAGAGTTCCTTCCTCGATATTGTCCGAGGAGTTCCCGACATAGACGGCCATCTGGTGATAGATCTCCACCTGCTTGTCGTCCGGAGTCTGGAAGCGAACCTCCATCTGCTCCTCGAATTCCTGGCACTTCTTCCAGTAGTCACCCTTGTCGATCCGTCCCATCATGAGAACTTCGGTGTCGAGCTCCTTAGCAACCTTCAGGATATTGTAAAGATTCTTCCAAGGGACGACTCGACCGACTGACCCGAGGACTCGGTTCTCGAGATCATACTCATCAAGGTACTTGAACTTCTCAATGTCAATGCCATGCTGGATGATCTCGACGTTCCAGTAGCCAGCCTGGACCAGGATCTCCTTGGCCTTCTTGGTATGGACCACGATCATATCAAACTGGTCCCACCGGTAGGTCAAGAGATTCTTCTGGTTGTGGTGGGTGAGCATGAGCTTCCTGCCCTTGCAGACACTAGACTGAGAGAGCGTGTTGGCTATATCCCAGTACTGGAAGTGGATGATGTCAGGGTTGAAGCTATTCACCATGTCCTCAAACTCTCTCATCTTGCCAAAAGGGTCTGCTCTCATTTCCTTTGGTGGGATATAGATCTGCTTGATCTGGTGATAAGGGTTGTGCTTGGCGATGACATCGGAGAGCTTCGAGATTGCCCAGCCGTGGAAGTCATTGACGATCAGAATTTTCATACTATTTTCTCACTGATTTAACGATCCATCCCTGGTTGCCTTCTGTCGGTAATATCTCCTGTACTTCAAAAAGGTTCTCTTCGAGAAGGAGTCGTATCCCTTGGTCAGTATACCGCCAGTAGTCCTGCGTGTGGTGGATAGGGAATAGGAATGGAACGGTCAGGTAGAGAATGCCACCATGATTCATGTTCAACCAGATATTGTTCAGGATAGAGTCAGGCTTCTTGGCATGTTCCAGAACCTCGATACAGAAAGCGTAGTCTGCTTTTGGCTGGGTGTCTGGTAGGTTACGGTTCTCAATGTCGAGAATGACTTCGGCCTTTGACTGTGGATTTTTGTCGTAGGAAAAGTACTGTGCCTTTTCACCGAGCTCAATGTAGTTGGTAACCGGCTTGCCACCGCACCCAAAGTCAATCACGACTCCCTCTGGAATGGATATCTGTCTCAGGTAGGCACTGATTGAATCTCTGTGTGGCATAGTATTATTTGAAAACATTGACCTTAATTTTCCAGCCCAGTGGATCATCATTGAAATCAATGTGCTCGAATCCGGCCTCCTCGAGATTGTCTTGCATGATCTCCTTGGTGAAAATGTTCTTGTGGATATCCGGCACCCCGTACTTCTGAGCTCCACAGAAGGCCATGAGCCATCGTCTTGGGTGGACGCAGGCTCCGGTCTCCGCTTTGATGTTGAGGGCTGAATCTAGGCTCGTCGGTTTGTGTGGCATAAGTGGAGATACCTTCTTCGGGAAGTTCCCACCGAGAGCGTCATCTGCATACATCTCCATCATGGAACCGCAGTCCGGCACCTGGATGTGGAGCTTACCTCCTGGCTTCAGGACTCGGTAAATCTCTCTCAGGACATTCACCGTGTCATGGAAAGATATGTGCTCGAGAACTTCTACCATCATAATCTCATCAACTGATTCGTTCATGAAGACTCCGGTGAATACTGTTCCGGTTTCCTTTGGAATCTTTCCATCAGGAGTCCGGCCTGACCATGGCACCTTGGTGATGTCCATGACAATGTCGACATTCTCAAGAGGGAGGATATCCACATTGAGGAATCCTTCGTGCCTGACTGAGTGTGATCCAATATTTAGACGCATACTTTTTTTCTCCTCTCTTTTAAGTGTAGACTCCTATGGTTTTTATCTAAAAGTACCATAAGGTTTTTCTCTCTGTTATCGTCCTTTTTTCCGTTTAAATGATGCACAACCTCACCAATCTCGAGTTTTCTACCAATCATTTTCTCTGCTACTAGAATATGCTCACGAACATACCCCGTCTTGTTTGCCCTATGATGACCTCTACACTTCACCAAAATGTATCCGGCGTGATTTTTAGTCTTACCACCTTTCCAAAAATGACTCTTGCTTCCCAACTGAGACTCCCCTATCTTTCTTTTGTGCTCTTCTGTCAGCTTCACCCCTTTTTTTGTTTTACTGACTTTTTTTGAAATCAACATCATTCTCTCATCAGTTTCTTTTCTGAGTCCTTTGTTCCAAGCTGGATGCGTCTTTACTCTTTTGTAGACACCTGAGGGCATATATAGTACTAGAATATTATTTGAGTTTACTATATACCCTATTTGGTCATCTAGTCAAATCTTCCTGCAAGTAACAAGGTAGCCTTCATCGAATAAAGCTCTGTCGACTCGAGTCACTCTCATTCCCTCTTCCCGATAGAAACGGAGGAGATGATTCTTTGATTCGTCTGTGGTGTCCTTCACATCCATGCCGGTGATGAGGAATCCTGTCTTCTCCAAAATCTTCTGAACTCCGTAAGCGGTATATCGTAGGCAGTCCTCATTGTCCGGTGGGTGGAGACCGTATAGCCAGTGGAAAGAGATGAACAGTTCCCCGTTCTGCTTCATGAAGTGGTTGATGTTCCGAAGAGCCCTCACTGGATCATGCCAGTACTCGGAGACCTCGAGGCAGAAGACCTGGTCAAAGTATCCTTCATGATATTCCATCTGTCCCCCATCCATACTCCCCTGAATATCAAAAGAGATGTCAGCGTTCTTCTTCGTCTCATGAGGGACTGGGAGGTCAAGGATGGTATAGGAATCAGCACCCCAGGACTTGCACCGCGATCCACCAATCGGATTCTGTGAACCACCAATGTCAAGGACTCGACCCCTCACTTCGATCTTCTTGAGCCAGTCCTCCAGTTGTTGCCGTGATCTTGAGCTCATATCTATTCTTCAATGCGATCCTGTTGACCCTTCGAAAGAATCTCAAAGACCTTGTGATACTCTCGCCCCATCTTCTCGAGACCGTATTCCTCTTTCCAATACTCAAAGCCGTGCTGTTCAAAGTATTTTTTCTTCTGACCAATGGCGATTTGAACCTGGAGGTCTCTTGGGATTCTTCCATCAAGCATCTCTCCGTACTCGACTATCTCAGGCGTACCGCCCGAGTAATCGTAGATGACCGGTAACCCACAAGCCTGAGCCTCAAGTACTGTATTCGAACAAGCGTCTGAAAAATACGGAAGGAGAGCCACATCGCACGTCCGCATAATTTCAGCAAGGCGAGCTGGATCGCTGACCACTCCCAGATACTGAAAGTCTTCATCTTGGTGGAATTCAAAAGGATGATTTATCTTTTGGATATCATCGGCGAAACGGCCTGCAATGACAAGGGTGGCATCATCTCTCTCGAGGCAATACTCCCTGAAGAAGTACTGAACGACATTGAAATTCTTTCCCTCGCCTCGCCCGTATTTTGAATAGAAAATTCGGATGCCTTCCCAGTCCTTCTCTTTTTTTGAAGGGTAGAAAATATCCGTATCGATGCCATTGTAAATCACCTGACCTTCCCCGCAGTGAGGCGTGAGTAACTTTTTGGCCCACTCGCTCTGGTAGACAACCACATCGCAGTCTTTGGCAAACTCTTCCATTCTCGGCATCCCTGTGTTCCGGTTCTTGGAGTCTTCCAAGATATTGTCTACCCGAAGGATGATGAACTTGTTGTTGTCCTTGGCGTGTTGGTATGTCTCACGATCACAGAGAGTAGCTCCAGAGATAAAAAGAAGATCGTAATCACCCTCTTCAACGATCTGGTGACCGAATGGGTTGATAGCCTTCCTGAAGTTCGAGATGAAAGAGATACCTCCTCCTATCCCGACCTGTGTTGCTTTAGGCAATTTGATCCTCATAAATTTCTCTCAGCATTGATTCATACTCTCTCCAGAGATTGAACTTGTAGAGTTCCCACCCATGGCATGTGACACCGAAGTATCCTTTCTCTCCTTTTGATTTTGCTTCTTGGTACCGGTACTTCCAGGCACCCAGATGGTCAGGATGGAAGTGGACACTAATCGGTACCAGGAAGTCGTCTTTGTTTCTTTCGGTCACTCCCTGCTTCATTGTCCTGAGCTCTTCGAAGCCAGCTCGCTTGACCGTCTCGATGACTTCTTTGTTGTACCAGCCTCTCGGTACGGCGAAACTTGTGACCGTCCTTCCAATGATCTCTTCCAGGAGGTGCTTCCCATCGATGATGTCTTCGAATCTTTCCTCTTCATTGAACTTGGTAAGAACGACATGACGCATTCCGTGACCACCAATCTCGTGCTTTTCTGAGAGCTCCTTAATCTGTATCGGGTCCAGAATCTTCACTTGAGGATTCCACGGAGCGATGTAGAATGTTCCTTTGAATCCGTACTTCTCCAAGAGCTTTGCGACTCTCAGATCCAGGAGGTCTCCGTCGTCGACATAGAATCTCACTTCCATAGGAACTCTTTTGTGGCTTCAACCAGTTTCGTGAGCTCTTTGATCTTCTCATCGCTCTTCGATATCATGGACCGATACTGCATGATCTCAGTCACCTCGACATCGAGCTCCATGATTTTCTTCTTCGTCTCAGGAGTAGGTTCTTTGATGGCCTTGAGCTTGGAGAGCTCTACCCGTAGACTCTGGTCATCCTTCTCTAGGTACTGAGAAAAGCGTGTGAGGATGTAGTATCGCTCGCACTCAACATTGCTTCGGTGCTTCATCTTCTCGAGCAGGAACAGAACTTTGTTGATAAATCCGATCATAGTTGTTTTTTGTTTACACTAAAAAAAGCGTGCCGGTCTCTCCTCCGCTACGCTGACCTGTATGGCCTTCTTTTCTTTTCGGAAGTGAGGCTTTTCATAGAATCAGCGTAGCACCTATTTCGACTCTTTGCAAGTGGATAACTCCTACTAACTCCTACCGAGTCCCCCACTTATCTCTTCCGGCTGTGATCATGGCCCAGATGTTAACCGGAGCAACGACGAAGATGGAGAGGATAGCCCAGAATGAGTACAGGAGGAACTTGGGACGACGGGTGATGACGAGACCGGCGACTGAGTGAATAAGCCCGTAGAAGAATGCAATGAAGAGAATCCAGAGTACCGTCTCGAATGATCCTCGGAACAGGAGCATGATGGTCCAAAGGAATAGAACCATGGTCAGGATTCTCGATACCGTCTTGAAGGCCATGTCCAGAGTGAAGTACCAGTTCTTTGGGCTGTATATCGGGAACGAGTAGAAGAGACCTCGCCAGAAAGACTTGTTCCATCTCACCTGCTGAATGATAAATTTCCAGCCAGTTGGTGCATCCGTTATGGCTACCGCTTCCGATGCGTACCTGGTCTTCCAACCGTGCTTTAGGAACAGATAGGTGATGTACCGGTCATTCCCTACTTCGACATTCCGATCGAGGTACTCCTGGAGAATTCCATCCTCGAGAGCGTTCAGCCGGTACATAGAGATAGCTCCGGAGCAGACCGAGACCTGGCCAAAGAACGATGATCCGGCTCGCCATATGTGGAAGGAGTTCCAGTACAGAAATTCAACGATGTGATTCAGTCCCCTGATATTCATGATCCGGACCTCACCACAGACGGCACCGGTCTTCTCATCGAATTGCTCGAGCATCTTCTGAACGGCCTTGCGACCGATGATGGTGTCCGAGTCAACGGTCAAAATGAATTCTGTCGATGGATGAGCCTTGTAGATACCTTCGGCCTGAGCTCGCATCTTCCCTTGGTTTTGATTGAGACGGATGAGCTCTACCTTCTCCTGGAACTCTCCAGGGATTTTCACGGGTACGGTAGATCCATCATCAACCACGATGATCTGAATTCTTTGGTGAGTCTGCATGAGGACGCTGGCTATACAGTCGCTCAATAGGTGAGGATCCTCATTGAACACTGGGATGATGACGGCCACATTCTTGTCGAGGGTATACGACCGCTTCGTTGGAAGGGCAGAATAGAGCCATGCGAATATGAGACGAATGATGAGTTGCAACATAATTCTAATTATTATTGAAAAAATCTTTGAAATACTTTTCTACTTCCTCGAGCGACCTGACCAAGATATACTTCCCTCCCGCCTTCTCGATTGCTCTCTGGAACTCTACCTGGTCCTCGTCCTGCACTCCCTTGTGATCCTTGACCTCGATGGCGATGTAGTACCCGAGAGCCACCGCTACGATATCACTGGCTCCCTTGGTCCCGAACCGAATCATCCGCTTCTTGGTAACACCATCGCTCTTCCGAGTATACTCACTCATCGTGGCTCCGGTGTTCTGTCGGTAGTGAAATATTTTCCTAAGTGCTAGCCATTCAAGGATGGAATCCTGTATCTGTTTTTCTGAGGCGTTCATACTTCTGACTCTAGCCGGTTTACTCTTGATGCTGGCTCTACCGATGGGGTGAATAGTTCGAGGATCTTTTCTATCTCTTTCGCACCCACTGGATTTGCTGAATGGATGGTCACCTTTGGCTTTTCATCTCTCGATGAGTACAGGAGCTTAAAATAATATGCCACGGCCGTGAAGTTCTCTGGACTCGGAAACGGTCTCTGTGTTCCAGCTACCTCGACCGCATATGAGATGTCATGATCAAAACTGATCTCATCCACCTTGAAGCTGTGTAGGAACCGGATGGCCTCTGTGACCGTCCTGGCCTGCATCCATCCTTCTGGTGCCGGTCGAATGTCGTCGATGTAAAGTTTCATAGTTACATTTTCATCTTAGCGACGAGCGATTTAGCGAATGGGGATGGACCGGCTGTCATCGACTCTCTCGTTCTCTGAATCCGTTCCTCCATGATCTTGTCCTGTGGCGTTCTCTTTCCGAAATCTTTCTTGACCGCTACCCGAAGGAATGCTTTGTAGTTTTTCTTCCTCTTCCCGTTGGCCTCGCACCAGTCCAGGAGATCCGATGCCTTGGCTTTAAGTCCTTCCTCGGTTACCTTATAGTCCTGGATGAATTCCTGGATGTCCAACGGAGGGATATTTTTCAAGTAGGAGAGATGAGTCTCCGGCTTGTCCGGAGATAGTTCCTCTCTCTCTTTCTTACTATCTCTATCTAAGGATATCTCTATATCATGGGTCAAAGACTTTGACGGTAAAGGAATGCCACCGTGGCTTTCTTTGACTGTGGTTAATTCAAGCCCTGAGTCAAACTCTTTGACTGTGGTATAAAGAAGGTATTCTACCCTTCCATCAGACTTCTTCTCCCTCTTGAGAAGACCAGATCCCTCTAGCTCTTTCAGTATGTCCAAAATCGTTGGACGGCTCTCCTTGATTTCGTTCGAGATCCGTGATGCGGAAAAGTTCCATTCCGAAGGCTTACCATAGAGATAGGCATAAAGACCTTTCGCTTTGAGTGAGAGTTTTTTGTTGTTCAAAACGTCTCGAGCTACCTGTGCAAAAGGCACATCAATCCTTCTCATATTTGTTTTCTTATAGTACTTCCATTCTATTCCTGTATTTGACTCATTGCAACTGTGTATAAGTGTATAACTCTGTGGATAACTTATGACAAGTCCTTTGAGGTGATCACTTCTGGGGTCTCAGGGAAGAGTGGAACCTGGTTCTCCGGCACCTGAATCTTCCGGCACTTCCGGCACAGGCCGGCCATTGCCTTCTTTTTTTTGTGACTCTGGGCTCTTCCACGAGAGCAGTTCGTACAAGGGAAATACCAGATTCTCCTCTCATTGAATTTTTTCATACAGTTGCGACGAGAGCCAACCGAGGGACCATTCCATTTTTTGTCAGCATCTTTATCTGTTTATCGGTGAAGACAGTGCACTGGTAGAATTCCATCACTACACTTTTGCAGATAGGACACTCTTTGAGCTCCCATGTGATGTACTTATCATCCCTCGCTTCACCACCACCAATGGCATCCTTCTGGTGCATCTGGACGAAACATTTTGAGCAAATCATGATATTCCATTTATTTGTTTATACTCTCGCTCCGACTTCTGATCCTCGGTCTCTACCTCGAGATCGGCAATCGGAATGATGTGGAGCAATACCTTGTCGTTGATTCTCTGGGTAGGGTAACTCAATGCTTTCTCTCGACTGATCCGGTAGACATGAGGGTAGATCCGATTCCCTGTCTCATCCTGGTATAGGATCTGAATAGCCAGGTCATCCAGGATGTAGCTTTTATTCACACCGACCGACCGAGTCTTCCACATCGGAGATTTGATGTAGACATTGTGAGCCATACTAGAGTACTTGAAAAAATGATTCAGCATCCTTCCCTTCTGCCAGGTGGTCAATGAAGCAGTGCCATTCGTAAAGCCATTTCTCTTGGTGATAAATCATTTTCCCTCCCCACCCCATAGCCTTTCCGAGTGATTGCCAGAAGAGAGGGTCAGAAAAAAGTGCTAAAACATCTCTACTCCAATCTTCTTGGTCGCCATCGCAACTTACCATAGTGAAAAATGCTACACCTGTTAGGTAGGAGCCGTCACGATGTGCAATTGTACGAAACTTTGAGCCTTTCAGCCACCCTCCCTCTATGGCTTTTTCGATTGCTTGTTTGATGGTCATACTAGAAATAATATAGGTGTATCAGTTACAGTTGAGAGTCGTACCAATGAGTGATCCACCCCTACCAGCACAGACGTGTTCAATCATGACTTGAGCCTGTATAGCATTGCTTACGCTTCGTGCTTCACTCTCGGCCTCGATTCTGAATAACTCAATCCTCTGGTGGTTTGTTATCAGTACTCCGGACATGGTCAGTGTCAAGAATGCGAGGATGAAAAAGAGATATTTGAACGGCATAGGCGTAATTTATATTTTGTAAATGTGTTTGAAGCTACATCGTGGGCATACCTTGGCTCTTGCGGACAGTCTCCATATCGAGTATATGAGACCTGGGATCAGGAAACAGAGCCAGAGCAAGAGCTCAATCAGGAAACTTCCTGGTGTCTCTGTCTTACCATCTCCTTCGAACTCACAGTTCGGGCACTTGATCATAAAACTTTTTCTTGATAATTATTACCTTTCGCAAGGAGACCGGACCCATTCAGTGCGGACTCGCCGTCATTGATACTGAAATTCTTTGACGGTGAAGTGTCCTTTTAGTCCGGTACACCTTGCGGAAGGTAACAACCTTCCGTTTCTACTCCAATGGAAAGTGGTCATCCTTGATTATCTTCGAAGCGATGATGGCGATGGCCATATAGGCAACGAGGGCGAACACGAAGACCACTACCATGAGGATGACTGCTATCTTGAGGAGTATCATAGGCGTTACTGTTTCTCTGCCACGGGACCAGTCTCTGACTCAACGCCCTCGATCTCATCACTCATCTTCTTCTGGATGTAGTCGAAAATCCACTTGCTCCACTTCTCAGTCTCACCGATGGTCATCTCGCTGATAGGCTTCTTAGCCTGTCCCTCGAACCAACTCTCATCAAGACCATTGTCGATGAGGGCTTGCCTCACTATCATCTTCTGAGTCTCTGAGGCTGGGTCATTCTCAGTAGCCTTCTTCTTCTCGAGTTCAGCCAGTTCTTTCTTGAGAGCACCGAGAAATGCTGTGATGTTGTTGATGTCCTTTCCCTCGAGGTACTTGACAGTCTTCTCAGTCGCCGGCTTTCCGAGCTGTTCCAAGACTCTCATGACTTCATCAATCTTCTCGATACGCTCATCCTTGCCACTGTTGGCCCAGTCACGAAGCGTGATACCGGTTTCCTCAGTGATGATGAACTCAGGCTTGTCCATGAAGAGTCCTGTCCGGTCCTTGGATGCCTTGGCGTTGTGCCGGATGTCGATGTCAAAGGCGATGGTCAGTTCGTATTCAAACCCTTCACGCTGGACCTCTTTCATTCCGACCTTGGTCACACTCATCTTCCCGTTCTGCTCCTTGTCCATGGTGTAGTCTTGCTTCCTGCGAGTGCTCGTGATGATGTGAGCTGGGCTCGACAAAAGAGCATCGACGAACCTACGATGGCGTGGTGTTACCTTGGCCCAGTCCTGATACCGGCCACCGAGAGACTCCATGATCTCCAAGCACCCTCCAGGACCATCCCATTCGTGGGTAGCACTGTCAACGATGATTGCCTCCATTCCTGCCTTTTCACAGGCCAGGATTGCCTCAATATATCGCTCTGGGGTGTACGGTGCATCGAGCTTGATGACATTATACTCACCCATGTGGGAGTAAAGCTCACCTGACCCATTTTCAGTATCAATGAGAGCGATCTTGGTCCAGTCTCCAACCAGTCCTTTGGCTAGAAGAAGTGAGGCATAGGTCTTCCCACCACCTGAAGGAGCGGATACACCGATCCTCAGTTTGGCCATTTTACGCTCGGCCTTGCGAAGTACGAGTTCCATAATGCTTGGTCTGTTATTTGATTACGAAATAATCTTCCCCCTTGAGATCGACATCCCTCATCGTGAAGGCGTGATCGTTTCCTCCTGTGTGGATAATGAACCATCCGTCTTGGCTGATGTACATGTACTCATTCTCACTACCCCACTCTTTTCTCGAGACCTTCTTTCCCCGAGTCACTTCTTTGATAGCGGTAGGGAAATCCATGAGCACGATGTCAGGAGCGACACTCTTCTTTCCTGGTACTGGACTGGTAGCCATGGCTGTGTGTGTTACTTGTGAAAATCTCCTGCCTCCCACTTCGCCAAGAACGTGATCAACCACTCTCCTTTGATGAAGTAGCGTTTCCCGTTTCCTTCCCCGAGGCTGTTTGTCTTGAGCATTTTTCTTGCGATGAATCCCTTGACGTAGTGCTCGCTTTTCTTGAGGTACACGGATGCGTCTGACAGTGAGTAGAACTTATTTTTTTCAATCTTGATCATGGCAATATCTTATAGTTTAGATTTTGTCGGCCGAAGTCCCAGGCATCATCCTCACTCTCCATGAAGATATCGAATTTGTGTTCTTTGTCTCTGTGTTTTTTTGCCATGCGATCTTCGCATGTGAACACTCCTTTGCCTTCGATTTCAATTTTAGTCCCGAAGATTCTTTTGCCTTCTCGGATAATAATGACATCCGGACAAGCGACTGCACCTTCGTAGACTTCTTTTCCGGAAGCCATCTCTCGTGGGCGATCGTCCGTTTGGTCGACGCTTGGTGAGTAGGCTGTAAATTCTCCAGAGAGAGGGTACCCAGATTCGTCGTTCTCGTGAGCTGGCATTTGAGGGATATCCTCTGCCTGACTGACCTCACTGTTTGAAGCACGTACGACCTCGTATACCATCACCTCTGTACCTGACGAGTCCTTCAGGAACTCGATCAGGGAATTCAATCCGAACAAAACAACTGCGAGCGAGAGGAGGTCAGCGGTAGCTTTCCACCATTTGCCTTTTGATGATCTCATAGATCGTTGAAAGGTCTCACCCAACCCTTGTTTATTTTTTAATGTCTGGCACCGGAGCACCTGACATTTCCTATCTTAGCAGAGATATTTAGACTTGTCAATAGCAGTTATACAAGTCTAATTGTGGATAACTCCCGTCAGTAATACAGATAATGGCTTAGATAAAAGAAAAGACCACATCAATTAGTGGTCAATTCTTTTTGTTTTTCTCTGTGTTTTTTACAGGACACGCCCTGTTTTTTTGTTGTGAAGGTACTTGCTCAATTGATTGAGTAGGAGACCGACGAAGACCGTTGTCGGAATCACTACGTTACCGATCGTGAGATCAGGGAGACTGGCTCCAGCGAGTGACTGTGCAAGGGCATCGACGAAAATGGCTACTGCTATCCAGAAGGCACTCCAGAGCCACGTCTCGACACGAGATACAAACTCTTCAAATTGTGTTTTCATAGTTCTATTTTTTAAGATCAAAAACTGTTGCTCCCGTTATTCGACCACCATAGCGAGATGTCGTTGCAAAGTCACCGGGCAACGGGTCGGCCATTCGGAAGGCACCGAAGATATTTCTTGAGAGTGCCCAGATCCAATGCTTGAAGCTGGTGCCTGGTTTATAGTCAACCTCCAGAATGACCGTCTGAGTAGGATTGTTCAATACCGACTTAACCACTGCCTGAGTAGTAGAATTGAAATTCCAGTAGCGGAAAACGAACTTGATCGGGAGTTTCTCCGTGACAGATTCCCAATATACTTTTCCGGCAGGAGTAAAGCGAAGCAGTTTGGCGAGCTCACCTGGAGTGATGTCATACCCGTACCACCAAAGGACATTCGATATATCAGTGATGGTGCACCCTTCTTCGGCCACCGTCGTCTTTGACTGTCCAATAAAAACCTTTCCCCACCTCGGGTCTCCCTGCTTTCTTGAGATAACCTGACCAGGCTTGACTCTCCGGAACTGAGTCGGCTCTGGTGCAGGCACCGGTGCTGGAACGCTATCGAGCAGGTCCTTGATCTTGGTAGTAATAGCAACACCGAGGTCCTTGGCGACTGATGTGGCATAACCGAGAGGGTAGTTCCCGTCACCTGACGGAGCGTAGACCTTGTAGAACTCATGGAGGGTCATCTCCCCCTTATAGGCACGGAGAACATTGGTCGAGGCATCAATCAGGAACTGGTCTAAAGCCTTGGTACCAATCTCGAGCGTATCGTAAATTATAAAGCGACCACTGTCTTGGCCACGGTTCTTTCCGAGTGATGAAGTGTATGAGGTGAACCGGAGATTTCCAGGGTTATTGTTCCGGTAAGATCTCGATCCAGGGAAGAAGCCTTCGTGCTTCTTGATTGCCTCACGCCATTGCTTGATCATAAATTTGTTGATCAAAGATAGTACTGACAGTATAGCACCTTTTCCGGAAGTAGAGGGAGAGACTCTATTTCCGGAAAGAGTGGCTCCAGGCGTTGCCTGAAGCGTTTCGGGTCTAGTGGACCCCATAAATATCGATCATGAAATCGACAATGTACGCTGGTGTTTTTCCGTGGTCCAGGTACTTTTTCACGTCCTCATCGAGCGAACGCTCTGGCATGTCCCTTCCGAATTTCTTCATGAAGGCCGAGCGGAACAACTCCCGAGGATCGATCTTGTTGACCAGGATGTGCCGGTCGACCAATGCTTGCATACCTTCTCCTTCGTTGCATAGGCTTTCCATTTCTCCAGCAGTCACCATGCGAGGCATGATGTCTCTGTTCGCTGACCGAGTAGTACCGGACGGCCTCTTGGTCGTCAAGCTCTACCTCTTCACGGCATGTCTTACAGAGCAGTGTAAGTTTCACGATACCTCCTTTGGAAGAACTGGCGAGGGGGTGTGGCTCCAACACACAAAGGGCTTTTGGCTCTTTAGTTCCGGCTCCCCTCTTTGAACGGATAGAGATCCGGCCTCGAGCGTCGAAACCCGAGGTAGGACTTCTATTGCTTTTTTGAAAAGATATCTTCACCGGCTTTCTTGTCTCCGGCAAAGTACCTCTCGAATACGTCATTGACTCTCTCTATGATGGAGGTTGGTATCGGAACGCCAAGTAGAGCCAGCTTCTCAAACACAGACAGCACTTCTGAAACTATAAAAAATATACTGAGGTATATAGGGAACCAGTCAAAGAGTGGGCTCGAGTTTGAAAGGATAGAGGCTGAAAAAATAGCAATCGAGTAGAGACAGATTTTCCTTGCCATCGGCTGTCCCATCCTCCATGACGATAGCCTTCTCATCTTAAAAGCGGACCACACTCCAAGGATACTGTCGACGATAATGATAAGGAAAAGTCCGTATATAGCACGGTTGAGTTCGTGACTCACTACAAAGAATTCAAATCCAGCCAGGGCTACCAGAGCACTGATGGCTTTTACCCAAAAGTGATTTGCAATGGATGTGATTGTTTCCAACATAGTACGCACAATTTTGTTTTATTTCAGCGAAAAATATCATGCAATAGCATGAAAATAAGTCCGCATTCTATCCCACCTACAAAAATCCATAGAGCTCTCTGACGGTCTTCATGCCGTCTCAGTGGCTTGAAACGCTTCTCCTTTTCCTCGGCTGTCAATTCTCTCTTTTGATTTGACATAGGTCTACGATTTCATCATATAAGCAAGAGCGTAGTACGGTGGACGATTCTCATGGGCTGACCCATTACCGCTAGAATTTGTCGTGTGGTTTGAGTTGTTGAGAGCATCTCGTCGGACGTGACCGGAACCACCAGCCGTACCACCAGTGACAACGTGGTCGTGTACTGGCATTTCTGCGATAGTGAGGACGTGCGTGGCTTCACCTCCAGTGTCTCCAACGGCATAAGATGACCCTGCTCCGGCAACGAACTTATCCCTAAGGTCTGGTGTCGAATTGTTTCCATCACAAAGGTACCATCCCGAAGGAATGGAAGCGATTGATCCACTCCAAAGAGCGATCAACCCAGAAGGACAAGCTATATTGAGCTGGTCCACCATGTCATCGAAGTTGTCATTCACTTCTGCAGACTTCGCCACAGTGGATGGCGAGAACGTGTGTGTTTTTGAAGCCCATGGCATATTTATTTTTCGCCTTTCTCCTGAGGCTGTTTAGTATGTAATTCGTTATAGGTCCGAATATCCTCTAACCTTTTTGTTTCTTCTTTCAGGTAGTCTGACCGATCCTTCATGTTTCGTTCCTCTTGCTCTACCTTTTCACTATCGATTCTGTCAAGTTCCGAAACCTTCTTTGATCGGACCTTGAGGATATCGCTACTCGGATCAGAGATGGTTAACTTGTCAAAACGACTCGGACGAGCATCACCATGTTCATCTTTTCTGTTCTCTTGCCAGTATATCTTGTGGTGCTTTAGTATCCTCTCGGACGTTTCCTGTACCTTGTTACCAGAAACGAGAAGGATTTTACATTCTTCGCACACCGCCACATTGAGCAGGGATCCATCTGACATCTCCATAGTATGCTCCCGGTAGTTGTCGAGCTTTTTCTTACCTCGTTCACGGGTAATGTCCATGACTTCAACACCGCAATTTGTGCAGTACCCAACCATCGTTTTCATTTTTTCTGTGAGAGCACTCATGATTTTATGATGGGGCTGTCGGATTATCGGCTGTGATTGAGTCAACCAGTTGACGATTGATTTCCTCCACTCTCCGGACGATATCCGGTTGCTTGTTTGACAATTCAATTATAGCGTAATCCGGATGATATTGCACCTTCATGATCTGGAGAACTTGAGATGATGCATTGGTGATATCGTAGTCCCATGAGTCAACATCCCAAAGGATTTCATCCCAGAGGTTGTTGGTCTTCGCTGTGGCATTTCTGATTTGTACGGTCTGACCGACGAAGAGTGATTCGATATCGTACCCACGCATAGCATCTCGAGCAAGGCCATTGTTGTCCATAATCTTGGCCGTGATACGAATCTCTGGCTCTGAGAGGCTGTCAAAGATTCTGTCCTTGATGGCATCAGAGGTTCCGGTATCCACTACACGCTCATCCACATACTTGATGGCCTTTGTTCCGTAGGCGGTAACCGAGGCTGAATCCACATACTTCTTGTAAAGTTTAGGAGATCCGCCACCTACGAAGTAAATCGTGTTGATGATGTTCTCGGTACGCTTCTCTGGGTAGTACTCAGAGATCTCCTTACCCAGGGTGAGGATGTGGTCGGCAGTAGAACTCTTTTGTTCAAAGTAGATGATGTCGTTCGGGCCTACTCTTAGGTACCAATCATAAGGTGCCAAATCTAGGCACTTGAGAAGAACTTCCTGAAAGGTAGCCGTGTTGAAGGTGTAGTCGAGAGAGAGTCCCGTGTTGTCGGTAGAGCTTCCGTCATAGTCAAGACGGCCTCCAGACGCTGTAAATTTATCCAAGGCATCTTTTAGGATGGCAGTTGGGTCTTGACCTGAGTAGACAACCTCCGTATCTCCAGAATCTTCTAGTATCATCTGTTGGGTCTCCCACCAGTATGAAAGGAATGTCACCTCAACAATCTCACGGCTTCCCACAATCTGAGGGGTGTACCGGCTGATTTTTCCAGAGTAAATCTGGACTCCGGCGTATCCCGTATCCTCATCAAACTCCCAGAGCTTGAGCTGGTTCTCGTAGTCGACAGAGTTGTTTTCATCGAACTCGCTTTCCGACCTGGCCAGTCTGACGACAAGCTCTGAGTATCCACCATTTATATCCGAATAGAACTGAGGATCGGATACTACATCTGCCCAGGTGGTGATGAAATCCCCATTCGGTGCATAGATTTTGTAGAGGTACCGCTTACGTGGCATTCCGTCGTTGGTCTCGGAAGGGCTAGGAGAGACAGAGGCCGAAGGTGATGGAGATGGCGATGGGGAAGGCGAAACGCTTGAGCTCGGGCTCGGTGAAGGGCTCGGTGAAGGGCTCGGACTTGGTGACAATGATGAAGATGGGGATGGTGAAGGACTCGGGCTCGGCGAGAGAGACGAGCTTGGTGATGGTGACTTCGACACCGACGAGGATGGGGACTGTGATGACGATGGACTAGGGGATGGTGAAGGTGAAGGCGACGGGGAACGAGAGATACTCGAGCTCGGGCTCGGGGATGGTGAGGGACTCGGACTCAAAGAAGAAGACGGGGATGGCGATTTTGAAACGGATGACGACGGACTGGGAGACGGAGAAACAGAGGCCGAAGGGCTTGGTGAAGGTGATGGGCTAGGGGAGACGCTTGGTGAGGGAGAAGAACCGGACGCCGGCTTCACCACACAGGCACAGATATTCCACCGGGCTCCGTATGAGAGCGAGTAGGATCCTGTCTTCGAAGCGGCCGTGGTCTGGATGAAGTGGGAGGCAGCCACATGCTGATAGCTTTCTCCTTCCTGAACGGCATCCGAGACACCGCTCGAAGTAGTCATGGTTGGAACCGATTCCGACTCGAGAGACCAGATGATCCAACAGTTGTCGACGGTCGGGGTGATGGCCACGGATGCGGTATTGCTATCGCCAACGGCTTCGGCCGTAGTCGCCGGGAGTGTCTGGTCGACATTGTACAGAGAGTAGATGCTGATGCCTCGGTAGTTGGCCGCACCAGAGACCACGACATTCGCCGTTCCAGAAGCCGGAGCGACTCTCCCCCAGAGTCCAGAAGATTCACCGTATGAACCGATAGCATCCACGAGCTCGGTCATGGCACTCCCGGAGTGAGTGATCCCGGAAGGGTCATTTCCCTGGTAGGTACCGAATGTCACGATGAGCATCCGGTTAGAGTTCGCTGCAACCGTCACTGAAACGGTATCAGAGGCGTCTGAAGATACCACTGAACCATCGAGGGCAATGGCACCGGCGAAAAGCATCTGAGCGAAGTCTGGAGCGTTTATTCGAAAGAGGAAGGTGGCCAGTGAGAGTCCGGCTGACATCCCAGTATACTTCAGTCCTCTCTGCAGCATTCCCTCCTTGAACCCAAGGGAGAGATCCAGATCCATGAGGAAGCGTTTCCAGTTGAATCCGTACCGTGTTTTGAAGGCTGTTTTCTCGAAGTCACGGCCGTCGAATCTTCCTCGGTAGTACTTGGCCACCATGAATCCGAACCGGTTCCACCGGACATCGACTCGCTGATCGGCACCGATGAATCTTTCCTCCGCCTTTTTGTACTCACCACGCAAGAAAAGAGAGCGGAACCACTGTGTCCGTCTCGCTTTTCTCCTGACCTTTCGGTATATTTTATCGATCAATGGCATCATAGTGAAGTAAAATATCAATAGCTTTTCCCCACCCTGGGACCTCGTCTGATTCCGTCCATCCTTCAGTATACTTCGGATTTCGAAATTCTTCCTTATTCCACCGAGTCTTGGTGAGATTTTTACCATGGCGAATGTCAACATTCGGGAACGGTGAAAAGTAGGCTTCACTCTTCCGGTCATCAATTCTTTCTGGACGATTGTGAGTCCCTGGCTCGAATCCCATCTTCATGGAAAATCCTTCGGCCTCCACTCTCCGGACCCGTTCTTTGTAGTGCTCAATGAGGACCTTCCGGTAGGCTACCAGTCCGGATGTCTGACGGCATGGGTAGTGGAGAGCCTTTCCTTTGTACGGATCAATCTTCCAGACATTCTCGTTGTAGTAGAACACGTCCTTCTTTGGTGGGGTAAATTCAAAATGAGACGGGTGGTAAAGGACATCATGCTCACAGAAGAAAATGACATCACAGCTAGACTTCTCGAGAGCCGACAAAATCTGTTTGAACATACTAAGGTACCCACGCTCTCCATTGACTAGAACATTCTTCCCGAAGTCAATAGGCTTGAGAGACGATGAGACGATCCGGTTTGATGGTATGGTTCGGAGAATCTGCTTCTGGACAGCACTCATGATCTTTGGGTCAAGTTCGTTGTCGGTATAGTAGATCACTCCCTTGGTTATATCCCAGTCTGGGACCGGTGCGAACTTCTTCAAAAGCCAGTTCATATCCCTGCCAGGTACCATGCCCTTCCAGGTTCCCTTGAGGAAGAGCTCTCGAGACTTCTCCCTAGCACGGTTGATGGCATCCTCTGGATTCGGGTACGGGAATCCGAAATCCCCTCCCTGCGTTCTAAAAAGGTGGGCATATGATGTTTTCTTGTTGCAGACGACCTTCCCACCACTGAACCAGGTCTTGCAGGCCACCTCGACCCCTTGCTGTCCCCATGAGCCGAACTCCGTATCGTCACAGATATTGAGCTCCCAGTATTTCTGCCTGGTTAGCATGAAGCAGGACCCCTGGATTGACATGGTCTCGGCGAGATCCGTCTGTGCTTCCGGACGCTTGGCAAACTCGTTGAAGTATTGAAAATGGAGAGTCTTATCGAAACAAAAAGAAGTAGAGTTCGGGGACTTCCTTGCCTCCCAGACGATATCCATCTCGGTCGGCTTGCCACATTCTCGACATGGTCCAGACGGACTCTGATCCCTCCGGTGACCGTCCGGACATACCCAGTCGAAGGCGTGGAGATTCTTCATGACCGGCACCATGGTCCAGTCGTCTTGCATATCCTCCATCATGATTCGGTCAAACCCTTGTCCCATCAAGCAATGGGCATCGAGCTTCATGACATACTTGGCCTTTGAGAGTTTGCAGGCTTCGTTCGTTCCGGCTCTCTGACCGATGCTGTGTGGACTGTAAATGACCGTCACTCTTTCGTGTTGCTCGATACCAGGGTCGGCCCACTGCCCGTCAAGAAAAACAATGATTTCGGTGTTGCCTTCAATCTTTGAAAGAATGTCCTCGACCGTCCGACTGAGGAACATTTCATTTCTGGCTGGAATCAGTATCGAGAGATCGTACATAGTTATTCCTTTACAAAATACCAAGATGGTGACTTGTCTTCTTCCGTGAGGAAATACTCATCGATGTCATTCTCATTGACGAATTCACTGACTGCCTGAATGACCCCGAATCCTTCTCTTTCAACATAATCATGGCCAGAAACGATACCGCCGACCCGAACCTTTTTGAACCATCCTTCGATATCCTCCTTCACATACCGATACTCATGTCTTGCATCGATGTAGACAAAGTCTAGGGACTCATCCGGTATGAGTGAGAGTGCTTCCATGCTCGTCTTCCGGATGAAGTTGACATCATACCCACTGGTCCGGCGTTCGATCTCACCGACGAAAGAATCAAGCTCCTCCTGGGTAACGTGCTCCCGATATCCTGGGAACCTTCCCAATGGGTCTACAAGCGTCAAAAATAGGCCAGGAACGGCTTTCAGGAGTACCTCCGAATACTTGCCCTTCTCTACCCCAATCTCGGCTCCACGCTTAAATCCACGCTTTCCAAAGAGCTTTGCCAGGTCGTTTCTGGTAGGAATCTCCTTCGTGTCGTTCTTTTCGAATGATCCCCACTCGTATCCTTCCCAGGTAGGGCAGGGTGAAAACTTATCCACCAGCCACTTGAGATCATGGATTTGCTTGTGCCATGCCTTCCCAGTGATGAAGCGGTTCGTGCCTTTGTTTCCGTGAATGAGTGCATCATTTGAGAGACGGTACCCCCGACCGTACTTCTTACCCTTGTGCAGGTGAGCGTACCAGGTCTTCTTGGTCACGACTACCCGTCCTCCGGAGAGCCAACACTTGAGGCCAATCTCAGGAGCCTCCTGGGCCAAGCCACCATAAGTATCCTCATCCATGAGCTCGAGCTCGTAGAAGTAGGATTTCTTCATGAACCAAGCAGACCCCTGAAAGCTCATGAGGTCATCTATCTCTACCTTCTTCAGTTCAGGGTCTTTGTTTTTTGCATCCCAGATCTTCCCGTGGAGACCGGCACCACCGAAGTCATTCGGATCAGTGGGGGCAGACAGGAACATGTAGTCGACATCAGGCTTGCCACAGTCTTGAACACACCAGTTCTCGGCATCCAGGCGTTTCCTTCTCGGGACCATTACCCAGTTGTCTTGGCAGTCGTCTATGAGGATCTTATCGAATCCCTGGCCAACCATACAGTGAGCATCAATCTTCAGGATGTATTCCCCTTTGGCAAGAGCGACTCCGGCATTGATAGCCTGTCTCATACCATGAGAGACCCCACGGTGAATGATTTTCAAACGGGGGTCATCTCTCAGAGCTGGGTCCGGCCAGTATCCATCGAGGACGGCAATGACCTCAATCTCGCCTTCAGCATGTTCCAAGAGATCGTCTATTGTTTTTTGGAGGAACTGCTCATTGCGAGCAGGGATGACGACGCTCAACATAGTTTTAGGCGTAGGATTTAGTGTACGAAGTCTTCCTGGTGTAGGTCGCACTGGTTCCGGTAAGCTCTATCAGAAATGAGTTTGCTCCGACATAAAACTGGGGGAAGATTCCGGTATAGGCAACCTCGGCACCGTTCAAAGTCACCTTCATGTTCTCCTGGTCAAATACCACCACGTCTCCGTTGTTGAAGGCGTTTGTCAGGGTGATTTTGTTTCCATTGGCCTGAAAATCCATCTGGGTGATAGCGTTCTCGGCCGTGAACGTGACCGTCAACTGGAAGTCATCCGGTGGGACAGAGCCATCGATAGTGATGGATTCGTTCTGGGTGAGGTCGGTGATACCAGCGAGCGTGTCCTCGGTCCGGCTAGTACCGTAACCGACACCGGCAGGGACTACGAACTCAATCTCGAAGGGAGCGAAGGTGAGGTTGAAGTAGTCACGCTTGACATCGCACCGAGAGACTGAGGCCACGAACCGGCGAGTTCCTCCGGCGTATTCGATATCCAGGTTCTTTCCAGAGAGGTCCATGAGGGCCTTGAATGCATCGATGTTTGCCTCGAGATCATCTTTGTCGTTCCCCTTAATAGTGCCAGTCATCGTGAACCTTTTCTGTCGGTACTGGGAATTGATGATGTGGGCCCCACGCTGGCGAGCCAGCTCATAGGAAAAAATCTCTTTGTTGTTTGTTTCCTCAGACGTAAAGCTCCGCACTGAGTACGGAGATGACATGAGAGAGACTGCGTTGAATGTGATATTCATAGGCTATATAGCACCCATTCGACTGAGTTCTTGTTTTCGGTTTATGGCTCGCTGTACCTGTTCGATGACGCTCCTGACATCCATGTTGGCTGGGGGATTGTAGATATTCACCGTGAAAGCACCACCACCTTGATTTCCAAGGCTTGGCTTAATCGTTCCACTCTGTGATGGTATGAACACTTCAGGACGGTGCTCACCGACAATGTAGGCTTCTCCGGAACGGACAGAACCACCGAGGGCCTTACCAGGCATCTTCATCTCGGGTAGAGTATCCTTCCCTATCTTGTCGGCCAGTTTGTTATAGCTCGAGATCATCTTATTGATGAATTCAATGACAGGCTTGAAGAAGCCAATGATCGACTCAGCAATCCCCTTGATGGAATCCTTGAAGCCAGACCACGCACCTTTTGCTATATCGATACCACGAAACATGGCATAGAACACTGCTTCAAAGACGGCAGTCAAAGTCTTCATTACCTTAGCAATCACACCAACTGTGAACACTACGGCGTTCCCGAATGCTTCAAAGTAACTCTGAGCTGACTGAATCTTATCCTGTGGGATGCTATTGATTGCTTCTGTGATTTTAGGAATGAACGGTGTGAGGGCATTTGAGATTACTCCACCGATGGACTTCTCCAAATCTCCGAACGCTTGCTGTGCCTTGAGCAACTGACCAGAGTTTGTATTTGCCATGGCTTCATTGACTCCGTTGTATGTGGTGCCAAGAATTTCAGTAATGGCTTTCACCTTCTGCTCCTCGTTACCAAGCTCAATCATTTTTTTCTGAGTATCTGTAATGACGAATCCTTGCTTTGTGAGTACCTCGAAGTTACCCTGGAACGCCTTACCAAGACCCTGTGCTACCATCTTGGCATCTTCCATAGTAGCGTTCATACCCTTCTCGGCTACTATCATGTCCAAAAGTCCAGGAATGACCTTCTCAATCGATTTCGACTGCAAATCAAAGGTAGCCAGCTGTGCTTGGGCTGACTTGATAGTTTCATCATCTAGTACACCGACTTTCCTCAAGGCATCGGCTTGGCGGTTTAATGCCTCGACGTTCTCCATCGTAGCTCCTTTGAGGTTGAGAACAATCTTCTCGAGTTTCTTACTAACCTCCTCTGACTCAGAAAAGGCTTTGACTGCTTTTACACCGAAAGCAACCGCACCGACACCGGCAACGGCAAGACTGGTAGCAATGTTTTTTCCAACCTTAGCCACTCCTTCCATGGAGCTCCCGACTTTTTTGATAGTGCTCGAGGCTTGATCCTTAGCCGTGACTAGCAATTGAATTTCAGTTGTTGTGGCCATAATCACTTTTGCCGTTTTGCTTCTTCAGCTTCGGCCTGCCTGAGCATGGTCACTGTCTGAATGAAGGTGGTCGGCTGGTCTTGATATTGTTGGTACGTCCATCCCATGTACTTACATGTCACCGCTATGGAGACAAGCTCGTCTACTACCATCCCTCTACCGGCTGACAAATAGGCTACTTGTTGCTCTATTTCGTTTTTTTTTGATCGTCAAGACCACCAAAAAGCATAGTACAGTTCTGGATTATCTCTAGGTAATCCTGAATCCTCAAGTCCTTGACGTTCTGAAGAATGTTTTCGCTCTTACCATTGACTGTCTTCACACAAAGCTCAATCATCAGATCTTGAAGTTTCTCTCTTCCTTCGACTGACTTGTCATCAGACATGAGTCCAAGGGTTCTTCCTTCTCCTCCCGTGATGTAGTCAACGAGCTCCACTGTTACTCCACCAGTTGTCTCCACTTTTTTGAGTGCTCTCTCTGACATAGGTCTTGTATTAGGCTGACATGTTAATGAGGTAACAATCTGCCATCAGACGGTTGTTGGCTGAATCCCAAAGAGCCGTAAAGTTGACGGTCTGTGAAGAGATGTCATCGTTCTCACGCTGTGACTCCCACTCCGAGAACTCGACAACTGGGAGCTCCATGTAGAACTCTGCCTGTCCGGCAGTAGCGATTACGTCACGAGTGTTCAAAAGTTTCACCGAGAGAGCCTTGACAGATCCGTTGCACATGTAGTCACGGTAGGTTCGGTCCTCGTAGTTAAGAACGAGTGATCCCTGAATAGTGAACTGCTTGTTCAAAATATCTTCTGGCTCGAGGGTACCGTTCACCCAGTCGTAGTCGGCATTCTTCGAAATCGTCATCTTGAAGCTCTTGACAGATATCGCAGAAGCACCAGCCAGACCGGCGATATTTGAAGCTACCTTCATGGTAAAGTCACGGCCGACGAACTTGTAGTCGAGGGCAGGTGCCGGAGTCCAAGACGCATCGTTTCCTTTGCGACCCTTCATCCCAGCGACGAACTTCACAATCTCTTCTGGTGTGACTTCAATCTCGAGCGTGTCTACCATCACTCCCTTGAAGAGGGTATCTCCAATAGGATCCTCTACCCAGACCGAAAGGGTGGGGTGTTGGTTCGAGTTCAGGATGGAGTAGGTGTGCTTGGTTGCACTGGTGTAGACCGTTGACGGCGTATCCGTACCAAAGAGAGATTCGAGAATGTTTCCGAAAGAGTTGACATTGACATCACCTTCGATGGAACCTTCAGAGAAACGACCGGTCAAAATTGACTGGTCAGCAAAGCCGGAAATGTTTCCAAAGCTCTCACTAGAGCGAGCCTTGTTGGCCTTGTCATCAAAGTTGAAGTTCATCTTTGGCATGGTGTGGCTTGCCGAAATAGCAACTCCACGAGAGGACTCTACCCCTACCCCTACCTGCACTCGTCTTCCTATAAATTTTGCCATAAAATTGTCATTTATTTTTAATTGGCTTTGGTGATCCTGGTAGCAATTTCCATCTTTGCAAGGATGAATTTTCCTTCCTCGTCTTCGGCTATCTCAACCGTTGTCGGCTTTACCCCGATCATCGTCTTGCCGGACGGGAGTGCTATACCATTCATGAACTCATTGCTGTCGAATCTATCGGCAATGGAATCGCTTAGTTCCTCAAGGATCAACCGTGCCCTTCTTCTATCAATCGCACCTTCAACGACTTGGTATATGAAAAGCGTGTATGCGTACAGTATATCATTTTCTGAAGTGGAAAGGTAGGTAGAAACATTTCCATCATACGATACCTGAACGGCCGGATAGATTTGGAAGTCCTGATCTGGGTAGTCTAGAACCTGACCGACCCCCGTCGTAGCAAGCAGGTAGGCTTTGATGTACTCCTTAATGATGGTCGATGAAGTTGTCATACCTTGAGCAGTTTTTTAGTGATTGCCTCGATTTCGTTGAAGAAGAATCTAGTGATTGGGTCCTTGTGTCTTTTAGCTGTAACGTCGAAGAATGGACGTGCCTTCATGAATCTAGTTCCTTCGTGAACGAAGAGGGCGTATGGGGTCATTCTCGATGGCTTGATGATGGCTTTGAACTTTCCCGTCTGAGACATCTGGACCCCCCGTCTCATGGCACCGGTATCAATCGGACTCTTCCACATGTCCTCTCCCGTAGTGATAACCTTCTTGACCTCTCCGGAGGTGAAGACGGCTACTTTCAGGATAGAGTCTTGGATACCTCGAGACATCTTTTCAGGAGCCTGTTTGAAGGCCCTCATGATTTTGTCTCCGTTCTTGATTTCAATCGATATGTTTGCCATTAGTTTATTTTCTGGACTGTCAGTTTCATATAGTCGGCCATGAATCCGTCGTCTCGGTTCTCTACCCCTCCGGAAATGACCTTGTAGACGTTCCCGTTCCGGTCCTTGACCTTGTCACCTGGAAGGATATTCTGGTCCACATCGAGGTAGATAACGAACATCTTCCCAGAGGAACCTCCTGCCATGCTTGATTTGCCATCAGAAATGGGCTGTATAGTGGCTTCGAGGGTCGTAGTGAGGGTAGAATAGCTCTGTTTGTTTCCGGCGACCTCTGAGAGCCTATGGATTGATACTGTTTTGTCCAATAGGTACAACATATTTAGAGGTTCGGTCTTCGATATTTATCAACTACCTTCTTGATCACTGGGTCATTTTCAAACGAACCTGCCTCGGAACCTTTGGCAAAAGTGACTTGGTGGTCCCCGAGTCTCTCGCTTACGATGCCGGATGCCTTGAAGTCAAAGGAAAAGAACTGGACAATTTTCATGCAGGCGAATTGGAGGTCATACGGAATGGTCGTATACCCAGCCGTATAGCTCGCTCGGTAGTTCCCTGTTCCACAACTGAATCTGAACTGACCAATGATTCTGCCATATGCGTCTTCTCTCCAGTAGTCTTCTGTATCAACTACCTCCCACTGAGAGCTGTTGTCATAGGCACCATTCTTCTCGAGCGATGAGAAGGCCGTCACTGGATACTGTGGCAAGAGAATCTCCTTTTCACCATTGCCATCGAAGACCTGGTTAGAATAGACCGTAGACTTGAACCGGCGACCGGTAGCCGACTCAATCATGTCGGTGGCCATGTTGATGTAGAGCTTGATCTGATCGTCCGAAAGCGAAGTAGCACCAAGGAATACCTTAGTGTCTGCGAGGGTCACGAGTGCATGTGATACAAGATCCATTATTTCGTTGTTACTTTATGGCGAACCTTTGACATCATCTTGTCGCTTGGTGCCTTCGTGATTTCTTTAGTCTGGACGAGGACCGCTTCTCCACGTTCAATCATCCCGTGTGCGAGACCATTCTCCACCTGGATGAGCTTCCCTGTACTGACGAGTTTGAGAGTTTTCATTGTTTTTAGGATATTCCTCCCCCCGAGAAGATCAGGGGGAGAGTATCCCAGAAATCACATCTTCCTACTAAGGAATGCTGACAAGCTTCTTGAAGTACTGTGGGAATACCACGATACCACCCACACGCTTGACCACGCGAATCGCAGTCTTGTCTTGGGTAAAGGTCGTCTCAGTGTCATCTGTCACCTTGACAGTGATGCCCTTGCGGTCACCGATAACGTATCCTTCCTTGAAGTTACCAAACAAGATTTGAGCTTCTGGAGCCTCATCGACTTCGACGAACTCATATCCATTGAGGGTAGGAGGGGTACCAGCCTGGATGTTGCCATCCTGCCAGAGATACCGACCATTAGAATCCTTCAATTTCTTGAGCTCACGAACATTCACCCCGTTACCAAGATACTTGGCACCCTTGCGGAATTTCTTCGGCAAAGAGTATTCGAGATTGATGAGCATGTCGACGCTGAGGTTTCCACCGGCGGTAGTAGTACCGATCGATGAATTTGTGAACAGACCTTCCGGCTGAGTAGTCCCGTTACCATTCAAAAAGGCTGACTCTTCTTTCTCAAGGATTCGCTGGGCGAAACGCTTGATGAGTACAGACACGAGGTCATATACGGAGTCTTCGATCAATTCATCCGTGAGATAAATGATAGAGGCCAACTTGAAAGCGGTAAGAGTCTTCTGAGCAAATTCGGCAGTCGTGGTCGTCTTGGTGGCACCTTCAGCCGTCCAGTAAGTCTCAGGACCATTGAGTATTTCATCAAGAGTCTTGGTCTTACGGTTCATCGTGATCACACTGACCATTGGACGAACAGTCGCCTGTTGGTAAATTTCTTCACGCAACTGACCTTCGAATTCGGTAGGTACTGTATACAGACCGTCTGCATTGACACCTTCCGAGAGAGCTTTGACGGCAACCGCATCACGGTTGACGAGGGCGATACAAAAGGCTTTCACCTTTTCTTCAGCAGTAAGCTCGCTCACTGCCTTCTGAGTGTCTTCGGCGACGAATACCTTGAGCACATTATCAGTGTGCATCTTGTCAATCATCGATTTGACCTCACCCACGATTTCGGTCTTGAGGGTATCAAGTCCTAATTCAGCACGAACGGCCTGAGCCATCTTTACTGAAGCCTCGTTCAAGTCTTTCTCTTCTGCTTCGAGTTCTTCTTTTGTTTTCATATTTTATTGACACCTCCTTTCTTGGATGCCAGCTTGGCATCTCTTAAAAGCTCCTGCATAGCACCAGTCGCCTTTTGGAGGAGACGGATGTTATTCAGACGCTTTTCCTCGACCGTCCCACCCTCTTCTCCGGTTTTTTCGACATTGCTGTCCCCAGGGGTGGATTCTTTTTCGGTGATAACCGCTAAGAATTTTTTGAATCTGGCTTGCTTCCGTGCCAGTGCGTCCTCGTCCTCTTCATCGTCATCATCATCGTTTCCTGTCAGTCCTTTCAGATCATTCTTTCCGATAACCGAGTCCGTCCCGAGCTTCGAGATAATCTTGGAAAGTTCCTTACAGAGAGGGGAGAAGTCAGATGATGGGATAGTCTCGTCCCAGTAGATCCTCATGAAAGCGTCCATGGCTTTCCAGAGCTGGTGACAGTTCTCCTCCTTGATCTCGTACTCGCTTGGGCTGTCGAGCTTGTCTTGGATAGCACCCTTGACTTCGGCAGGAGCGACCTCTTTGGTCTTCTTTGCACCGACGGCCTTAGTTCGCTCGAGACGTTCCACTTCTTTTCGGGTAGCGTCATCAATCAACCACTCCTTACAGAGCCGGACGGCCAGGTCATTCTTCACAAAGCTCTTGGCATAGACGATGGCTTCCGCATTGGCAGGAACGGCGACAACCGAGATTTCGAGGAGCTCGGCTTTGAGAGTTCGGTTCTGGTCCTTTGGGTCGAATTCACGAGGAATGTAGCCAACCGAAAAAGAACGGAGGACACCCTCTTGGATGAGCTCGTATGCTTGACGGGCTTCTTCGGTAACCTTACTGAACAGGACCTTGAACATGAGCATACCATTCTCCACGGCAATCTCAGTCGCCTGACCAATAGGGAAATTGTGATAGTTGTGGTGGGCCAAGATGACAGGGTTTCTCTTAAAGTTCTCGAGATCCCAGCCAGATTGAACGATGATATCGCCATCTCGATCGGCGTTTTCAGTCGAAGCAATACCGATCACTTCTCCCTCGCCCCTTCTCTCTAGTAGACCTTTGAGTTCTTTCCTCATACCCTTTTGTTTTATAAAAATATAAAGCCCTCTTACAGACTCTCGTAGTTCTGCATGAGGGCTTTCTTGATCCCTAAAAGATAGACCTGATTTTCTTCTACTATACCACCACTACCTAGATTCCTGCAATATCTTAGAGATAGCCTTGTATTGGATATAAAACGAATTCGTCTTTCCACACTTCTGGCAATCCCTCACTATTGTCTCCCCATGGTGGAGCTCTTCCGCTATCCGTTCGATGGCGTGGGAGCAACTTTTACAAAAGAGAGTGAACATTTTAGTTTTTTTAGAATAACATTATTCGGTGAATTGCGGTTCCAGTATTCATGATTGAGTAAAGCCACTTCACAGTTTCCGTTGGGTCAAGATTTTTTACCCACATCTTTTGACCAAGCAAAGCTACTCCATCAGGGTAGGTGTTCGTATTGAGTGCTTCCATCTGATTTCCGACAATATCGTACCGGAAATACCTATGAGTAGCATCCTTTCTGATGTAAAGGTATCGCCCAGACTGGAAAGCGGAAGACCCAGTGGTGAAAGTTTCTGTGGCTATGTACGTGACCGCTGTCCATGCACCTGCTCCTGATGTACCACCAGCAATGTCAAATCGGTCGATGAGACCTCCGGCACCACCACGCATAGAGTAGATGTACCGTCCATCTTGGATATCACTTTCATTAGCCCAATCGTCATTTCCGGTTTCGCTGACCCAGTCAAGACACATGCCCAGTCCTGGTGCTCCACCTCTGGCAACGGTTGGTGACATCACGGTCCAAGTGTTGGCTGAAATAGAGTACCGATACATGGTGACGGCGTTGTTTCCGGCAAGGTAGATATAGTCCTCATTTGACTCGATAACATATACCGACGTGGTATCAGGTTGGGTTCCCCAAGCAGAGGATGTGGTCAGCACAGTTCCGGTGTTTGAGGCGATTGTCCTGATTTGACCTGCACCTGTTCCCGAAATGATTCGTACCTGGTAGTTCGTCCATTGGTTTACTGTCCATGACTTGGCACCGTTAGTCAGGGTCGAGGCCCCACCGGCAGTAGCGACCCCAGACGCATAGGCCGGCTTGCTTCCTGATATTTGGTAGATAGAAGTGGCATCAAGACCCGTCGCCAGAGCTCCAAAAGTGAGCTGTGTGGCCGTATTCGATATGATCTTGGCCATCTGACCCTCTCCGGTACCGTCAAGGACCAGTACCCAGTGATTTTTGAATTCATCAACCTCCCAAGCCTTGGTGCTATCAGTGAGGGTAGTGGTTGATCCGGCTGTGGCCGTTCCGTTCACTTCTACGTTGGCCATCTTGGCGGTACTGACGGCTTTTCCATCAGTTGCCCACGATGCCGGTAGGTTCGTGGTAGAAAGGCTCGACTGCCAAGCCATAGTCCCGAGATCAAATGTCTTCCAAGATCCTGATGCCGTTGTTCCGGCACACATAACAAAGAAACGACCGGAGCTGATGCGGAATGTGTGGGTATTGAGGACGGCAGTCGCTACGGGACTGTCAAAGGTCAGGGTAATAGTTCCGGCTCCGGCGTTGTTTCGGACGTTGGTAATCTTGCGACGGAGTCCGTTGTTGATACCGGAGGAAACAAATTCAATCGTCTCTCCTTCGACAAAGGCATTGATGTTGTGAGTGGATGCCAATACTGTGGCGGTTGTCGTTGACCCTCCGTTGGCCGTGTACAGTATGGACCATGGGAAGTAGGCACCGCAAGCACCGGCTCCGAATGTTCCAGCTAAAGCTCCTGATGGAATCTGTACGAAGCCATCCTGTGCGTGATCGTAGAGGTACTGGAGAACTGCCGAAAGAACCAGGAGAGACTTGTTCTGATTACCCGAATCGGCTGAAAGCATAAAAGCCCCTGCCACCGTAGCCGATGGAGTTGGTGTCATCATTTGCCATTCTTTCCTGTGAAGCAAGGCGACGTTGTTTTGATTCGGCATATCCCTATACGACATTATTTATATTCCCGATTGTTGCGAGAAGGTTCTGCATTGACGGTACCATGCTATTCGCCGGTACTCCTCCCATCTGTGCTTGGTTTGTAACGGTTCCAACCGTGGTCACTGTGGTTATTGTAGTGACACCGGTGAGGGTTCCAGTGACCGCTGTGGTGCCACCGAGAAGAGTGACACGGAGATCGGATGCAATACCTTTGGCAGAAGCGATTGACCGTATTCCGGAAAGTATTTCAAGGAGGATGTATACGACATCGAGTTGCTTCTCTTCTTTGGCCGAGCTTTCTTCAAGGCCCTCTATGGCCAGGATCATTTCATTCTGCTTCGCTAGAGTGGCCCCACCCTCTGGAGCTGGAATGGTTATTTCTGCGATTGCCTGGACGATAGACTGTTGGCCCTCAAGAGTGGCAGGGTTCACTTCTGCACCAGAAGCATTCCTCATGTTCACACTCCCGAATGATGGATAGGCTCCACCACCTTTGGCATTGTATGGCTTACCTTCCTGGTCTACCAACCGGACTGACAGGGCCTCGGTACCTTTTTTGTACTTATCGAGGTCAACTTTGAAGACTGCCTTCTCAATTTTTTCAGAGATTGTCTTGACGGACTTCTCGAGACCTTTGAGGCTGAACCACTTCGGCTGTTTGAGGGATACATCGCCATCGATTTTCACACTGTCCTTTTGCTTGGGAAAGTTTGATACCGTGACTTCCTTCACTGGATCCGGCAGGTTCTTGACTACCACCTCGTTGCTCTGTCCATCTCGGAACTTCTGGAATTCATCGATGAGTTTGAGGATTCCTTTGTTCACCGAAGCGAGAACACTGAGCTTTCCCTTAAGCTCCTTCATGTCCTTCCTTTTTTGGATTTGTAGCTTCAGGTCCTCGAGGCTCATATAGAATCCTTTATTTCCTCAACCTCCTTGATTTTCTTCTCGAGCTCCTTCTTGAGTTGACGGTACTTCTTGATCTCCTCCTTGGTGGCTTTCTCATTCTCCTTCCCTTGGTTCTCGAAGGATGTCTTGAGTGCGTAAATCTCGGCCTCCTTACTCTCTATGAGGGCCATCTTCTCCTCGAGCTCTTTTTTCTTTGTCTCGAGCTCCTGTGATACCTTTTCATTTTCAGAGAGTTTCTTTGATACCTCGAGCTTCTTCTGGTTCTCCTTCTTGAAAGCAACCATGTTCTTTGTATCTGCGAAGATAGGAATCAGGTCGCACCGGCAAGCAGGATGGAGTGGTGGGCTTGAGACATCGTCAAGGCCAATCGGGAGGATACCGCCGGCTTCTCCGGCTACCTCGTCACCCTTCTCCCAGTAGTTTTCCGTGACTCCCACTATCTTTCCGTCCATCTCTCCACAGAATTCACAGACACGCTCATCGATAGCAGTACTCCACTGCTTACCGACGGCACCCACTTCTTCGTAGACCGTCTCCTGGGCGAATCCAGAAGCACGAGAGACCTCGGTTCGGGCGATAAGTTCTGCACGGGATGGATCGAGGAAATACTCAGAGAGCATCTGCTTCAGGAGAGGGATGTCACCCTTCTCTTCGTTCCACCGGTCGATGATACCTTGGACATCGTTCCTGGTAGTCTTCGAGGTTGACTTCCCGAGCTTGAGCATCCGAGAGGAAATGAATCTCCGGACCAGCTTGTCCTGGTCATCGAGTCTCTGGTCAGGGATACCAACCAAGGCGAAGGCCAGGGCAGATTCTTTCACGATAGTCTCTTCGATGAATGGGATGGATATCTCGGCCATGATCTCTGCCTCCTCGTCATCATCGAGATTGTACGATACCGCTTTCTTTTTGTAGGTCTTGATGGTTCCGAGAACGCTCTCCTCTACCTGCTTGAAGTAGGCCATGAGTACCTTGACGTAGTCGGCTTCAATCTTCTCAGTGAAGGATATCTTCTTGGTGTGGAAATCTTCCTTCTCGGCATCGGTATAGTCTTTCTTTGAGGCAGTCTTCATGTTCGACTTCATCTTCAAATAGTCCTTCATGACATTGACGAAAGACTCTGATGGTTTTGGACCCTCCTTCTTTTCCTTGGTTTCGAGGACATAACACTCCTTGAACCGACGGATGACCTGTGGGTTCCAGTGCTTTCGTCCCTTCGTACCATTGACATCATCCTCAACATCCTGAGAGGTAGCAGGGGTAGTCACGGGATCGTCTTTCTTGGTTGGATCCTTGGCAGTAGGGTCAGTCTTCACCAGCTCCTCGATAGGAGGCATCTCCATTCTGGCACGGACCTCATTGACGCTCCACACTCCGGCTTGTATGTAGATATTATCAACCTCGGCCTGCATCTTCTCATCCTCCTTGACTGGATTGTCGAATTCTACCCAGTAGTTTTTTCCGTCAGAGAACTTGGGAACGAAGAACATATTGAGCTGGGCCTGGACCAGTTTGAGCTTCGGCCGGATACAACGCTTGGCAAAGACACGGTCACTCGACTCACCATTGGCACGGTTGACATCCTCGACTATTCCGAGGACAGACTTCGGCACCTTGAATGATGCTAATACCTTGTCACGGATTGAGTCAGAGAGCTCCTTGAGGTGGAGGTCAGACAGTTTTGAGCCAACCTCTTTCCACTTGAGTCCTCCCTCGAGAATCAGGTTCTTGTGTTGCTTCTTCACGCCACGGTGCTTTGTTTTCAAAAGGAGTGCCAGGCGATTGTAGGCTTCATTAGAAAGTTCCTTCTCTGTCTCGAGAACAGATCCAGGAGTGGCATCATTGAAGAAAAACATCCGGAGGTATTCCTCGATGTAGTTGTCGATGTCGAGTGTCTGAGCAATGTACTTCATGATTCCTGTTCCACGGAATGGGGAGTGGATAGAAGGGATTTTCAGGAACAGTACCAGGTCAGCAGGAATTTCCCTGATGCTTCCGTTTGATTGCTGGTAGGTATATCCGGAGATGATTTCATCCTTGTCGAACTTAATCTTGAGCTTGTTCGGGTTGATGAGCACCATCTGCGTCGGGTTCTTCGAGTTGTTCAGAAGAAGCGGTGCCTCACCTTCAGCCAAGAGGTAGACAATGGTGAGCCAGAGCAGGTCCTCCTTGGTCTGGACACTGTTCGGATAGTTCAGGGTATTTAAGATCTGGTTGTTCGTGTGCTCTACCCAATCCTCTCCGGACTTCTTGAAGGTGGAAATCTCAATCGACGATATCTCATCGGCAATGGCACTGATGGCGATGAAGGCCCAGGACCGGAGACCTTCCTCAAGATAAAGACCGGCCTTTGGTGCCGGTGGTACTTCAGCATAGACAGGAGCAATGAGTTCACCGAGATCCTGTGATGACTTTGTCTCCTTTTTTGGCAATGACTTTTGTGTTTCGGCTCTCTCCGAGAATACTTCACGCTCGAGCTCTGTGATCATAGAGTTTTGTTTTTGAGAGTAGGTTTGAAGAATCGAAAATCTGAGAACATTATACCACCATTTCTAAATTTCACGAAAGCCTGGCTCGTAGACCTTCGGACGGATCTCCCCGTACATCCTCATCATAATCATATCGGCATAGTCAGGAGACCTCCCGAGATCCTCCTTGACCGACTCTTTGTCAATCACTCGCATCGGAGCATCCTTGTCCACATCCACCTGCTTCATGGCCTCAAGTTCCTCCACGATCTTATCCTTCAGGTCGACATCCTCGAGAGGGTCAATCCCTACCTCTCCGGCACTAACCTTAACCGAGAGCATATCGTAGCACTGGCTCTTCAGGTTAGCATAGGAGACCTTCTTGGTAGGGTCATCGCTTGCCTCCTTTGGCTGGATAGGTCGTGATCCGTTGATGAATCCGGTGCACTGGGTATTGTCCACTACTCCACCTCCAACTCCGTCCTCGTCAACAATGAGGTGTGAGCGTCTCACTCCTTTCTTGTCACAGTAGTTTATGAGCCAAGTGGAGCTCTTCGATATATCCTTCCTGATCTCTTCCGGTAGTGTGACTATCTCTTTGAGCTGGAACCCCTCCCAGTAGCCAACGGGGAAGTTGTCGGAACCCTTACGGGACACATCGGCGGTCACCCACTTCTCGGTCTTCTCTCCATCCAGTGGTTTCACCTTGTTGGTGAATAGGTCAACGATAGCATCGTACTCGAAAAGAGTACCCGGGTCATCATCGTACTCCCAATTGCCTTTAAGGAGACGCTCTCTGATGGCCTTTGATTTCATCTTCCGTAGGTTCTCGATGTAGGTCTTGGATATGTATGGGTTGTCCCGAGCAAGAGCTTGGATGAATTTCCGGTAGATCTCGAGTGTCTTCTCCTTTGCTGGTTTGTAGAATTCAAGGTATGGCCATCCTTTAGCAGGGTTGCAGGTCATGAGGAGCTTTGGTATCAGCTTGAACTCATCCAGCCGGTACCGAATACGGCTCTTCACGGTTTCAATAGCCTTGAACTTTACCTGGTTTGCCTCATCGATAAAGGCGAAAGATATTTCCAAAGATCCGAGACTGTCGAAGTTCGGGTCGGACGGGTATGAGAACAGATCTTTGAGGAGAACAGAGCTTCCGTTTATGAAGTCAATTTTCCCTTCAATCGAGTTGTATCGGTAGTCCACATCCTTCTTGAGTCCCCACTTTTTGCATACATCGAAGAATGTCGC
>Ga0075464_10000062_pt1 | contig 39508 bp, 47 predicted proteins | sample DEB19_08_DNA_5_FD_75068 | JGI IMG/M metagenome (GOLD analysis project Ga0075464, IMG submission 75068) | Aqueous microbial communities from the Delaware River and Bay under freshwater to marine salinity gradient to study organic matter... | ecosystem: Environmental > Aquatic > Marine > Coastal ...
GCCGTGGGGCTCCCGCTCCTGCAGAAGTTCCTCGAGAAGGAAACCAAGGTCGGGAAGGATGAAGTCGTCGTGGACGCGGGCGGCAACGTGGTCGCAGCCGGGCCCAAGAGCACGACCACCTTCAAGCCGGGCGACTGGGTGCAGGGCGAGGACGGAACCCTGACGCAGATCCCGGTGGACGGGAATCTGCTGCCGGAACGGGATCTGGCGACCGCGGCGGAACTTGTAGGCGTAGACCCGAATGACCGCCGAAACTGGACGCCGGAGCAGCGGCAGGCCGTCGCGGAGATGCTCCAGCGGATCAGCACGGCGAAGCGCCCGGGAGGCACCACGGTCAACCTGCCGAGCCCGGCCCGGGAACTTGAGGCCTCCACGGCCGCGATCCTCACCGAGGAGCGCGGGAAGGTCGCGGGGGCGGCGCAGACGCTGCCGCTGATCGACCGGGGACTCAAGCTCCTGGACGAGGGCATCACGGCGGGAACGGCGGCGAAGGCCCGAGTCTGGATCGGGAATGCTCTCAACACCGTCGGCGCCTCGGACGACGAGACGGTGCGGAATACCCAGGAGTTCCTGGCGAACGCCGCCGAGATCATTCTGCCGATCACCAAGGCCCTCGGGTCCGGCTCCGGCTTCTCGAACACGGACCGGGAATTCCTCTACCAGGCCAAGGCCGGGAAGATCTCCGACGACCCCAAGGCGCTCCGGAACATCCTGCTGGCGATGCAGCGGGGGGCTCGGGCCTCACTCGATCTCTACCGGAAGCGGGCGGACAAGATCACCGCGGGCCTGAGTCCCGCCACGGTCGAGGCGTTCAAGATCGAGGTCCCGGAACCGGAGAGCAGCGCGCCGGCCGGAGGCGGGGCGAACGACTGGCTGGACCAGCGCCCCGACGAAACGCTCGAGGCCTGGTCGCAGCGCATCGCGAAGGGCCCGCCGAAGGCGCCGTAAATGGATCCCCAGGAACTCGCCCAGCGGCTCGCCGCGCTCCGCACCGCCGGCGCGTCGAACGCCACGATCGCGGCCTTCCTCGCCAAGGTGGGCCGCCCGGTGCCTGGCATGGCTCCGGTATCGCCCGGAGCGCGCTTCGCCGATCCCGCGACTCCCGCTCTGACAAGCACCGGCGAGCCGGTGCTGCCCGCGCCACCCCGGAAGACGGATGTCGGGGAGCAGTATGCGCGCGGCCTCGCCACAACCCTCCAGGGGCTCACGGCCGGTTTCTCCGACGAGATGGGCGGGCTGGTTCGCGGCGGACTCAACCTCCTCCGCGGCCGGTCGCCGGTCGCGGGGTACCGGGAGGGGAAGGCCGCAGCCTCGGGGCCGGTGCGCGCCATGCAGGCAGAAGCGCCCCGCGATGCGGCGGTGGCGGAGACGATCGCAAGCCTGCCGCTGGCGTTGACTGGGGGTACCGCGGTAGCCAAGGCCGGGGGCGGACTGCTCCGGACTCCAACGATGCTGCAGCGTGCAACGCGGCTCGGAAAGCAGGCATGGGAGGGGGCCAAGGCCGCGGGCGTTGCGGGGGCTGCTACCAGCCTCGGGCATGCGGAGGGTACGCCGAAGGAACAGGCCACGGAAGTCCTCAAGACGGGTCTCGCGAGTGCCGCCCTCGGCGGCGTGGTGCCTGTCGCCGCTCCCACGCTCACCTGGCCGGTCAAGAAGCTCGCGGAGGTCACGATGCTCCGTCGGCTTCTGCCCGGGGGCAGTCTACCGAGTCGCGCCGTCGCCAAGGGCGCAGAGGCCGCGGAGAAGGATCTCACCAACGTCGGAAAAATCCTGCGGACGCGCGCCGGCCAGCAGACGGAAGACCTGCTCCGGAGCGCGCCCACGCCGAAGCCCAGCGATTTCGCCACAGCCGGCGGGCAGCTTGGGGAGGAGTTCCGGAGGCGCGTGCGGGCCGGGATCCGGGCCGATGAAGCGACGCGACGGGCGGCACAGCACCAGTTGGACCAGACGCGGCGTGCCGCGCAGCGTGCCGGTAAGGTGCTCGACGACATCATTCTGCCCGGAGGTCGGAAGTCTCCGACGGTCAAGGATCCGGTCATTCAGGATCTCATCGAGAACGGCCCGCCGATCTTCCAGCAGGCGTTCCAGCAGGTCCGGGCGGAAGTCAAGTCCCTCGGTCGGCCGATGCCGGCCCGGAAGGTGACCGTGCCGTTCGATGTTTCGTCCGGCCAGGTCACCATCGGGGCCGCTCGCGCCGCAGGAGTCAAACTTCCGCCGCGACTGGCCCGGCTTCCTGATGCCGCAACGATCAATCCGGCCTTCACGCTCACGCGGACGGTCGAGCAAGTCACGCCGACGCTCGAGTCGCTGGACCTTCTCAAGGAAGCGCTGGACCAGGAAATCCAAAAGGTATTCAGTCCCGGCGCGGCCACAGCGGCACGCCGGCCGGCGACCGCGACCCAGGCGCCCGGCGCCAAGGTGCTCCAGGCGCACCTCGATCAACTCTACGACCGGCTCCGGACCATCCTCCCGGAGTATGGAGAAGCGAAGGATGCCTACCGGGGCCTCAAGATCGAAGGCCGGCGGACGGCACGCCTCACCGGCGCGCGGGCGGAACTCGATCCGACGACCGGCCGCAAGGCGCTCGTGGTGCCGCGCACGGCCGAACCGGAGGATGTCGGCTCCCATATCGCCGCCCGGGGCCTTGCCTCCGCGGTCGCGGGAAACCTCAAGATCGGGATGGTCAACACGCTGGCGGAGATGATCCGGCGGACTGCGCTCGGCGTCTCGAAGAAGGAAGCCGTCGAGATCGCCCGGCGGGCGCTTGTCACCGGACCCCGGGCCGACGACTTCCTGACGGCGATGCTCCAGCGGAGCGCCGGTCGGCAGGGCCGGATGGTCAACCGCGCCCGGGCTGCGGGCACGGGACTCGGGCTCACGATGGGTCTGCTGGGCCCCTTCCGCCAGCCGGAGACGCCATGAGTTACCGGCGCCCCTACCCGGCGCGAACCCGGCTCCGAGCCGTACGGCTGGCGCGGCGGTCGTCGTGCCGCCACGCCGCCCGGTTGCTTTCCATCCCCTACCAGACAATTCTTCGGTGGGAGCAACGCGCAAGTTTCACAGAGGCACGCTGGCGGTGCGAATGCTCGCCGCTGTCTCTCCAGATCGGGCCCCGGTGTCAGCGGTGTCACCAGCCCTCCACCCTCCTCCAGGAGACCGCCCCATGACCACCGCTGCTGAACTCACATTCCTCCCGTACCTGCTGGCGACGGACAACGCCGTCAACGCGGCGGGGCCCCTCACCGCGCCGGCCAAGATCCGGGACAAGCGCAACAACCTCATCCGGGCCGAAATCGGGGAGTACGTGATCCAGGATGAGGACGGGAACCTGCGGGTCATGTCCGGTGCCGAATTCGAGGCCGAATACGCGGCCGTCGGCACCATCACGGCCCCCTCGAACCTCGCCCGGGCTGGGGGGACGACCACCACGATCGACGTGTCCTGGACGGTCGGGGACGCGGACGCCCACGGCCACATCGAGAAGGCCGGGGTGGAGATCGCGATCAACGACCCCAACGATGGGACCTACACCGTCACCGGCCTCAGCCCGAACACTGGCTACGCCATCCGGGTCCGGAACAAGAAGAACGAGAAGTTTTCGGCCTACGTCGGGCCGAGTACGCTCTATACCCTGCCGGCGGACATCACCGCCGCGCCCACCTCGCCGGCCAAGTCTGCCACGACCGTCGACCTGGCCTGGGACAACACCGATCCGACCTGCAAGACCCAGGTCTGGCAGGATGACGGGGCGGGCGGTGCCTTCACCAAGATCGCCACGGTGGCGGCTGGCACCGAGACGTACCAGGCAACCGGTCTGACCACGGCTACGGAATACAAGTTCAAGCTCAAGCAGGAAGGCGCGGCCTCCGCGCTGGCGAGTGCGAACTACTCCGGGGTGCTGACGATCACGACCGACTGACCGGACTTCGCCCGCTTAGGCCCCCGTTCCGGTTCGCCGGGGCGGGGGTCTTGCGCTACGTGCAAGGCTGCACTATACTCAGGCAACCTCTCGGAGCGTGCTATGCCGAAAAAGCCTTCTTCCCCCGGTGTGCAGTTGGCGGACCGGATCATCGCCTTCTGCAGCCGGCATGAGATCCCCCTCCAGCGGATCTTCGAGGCCGCGCACATCAACCGTTCGACGTTCTCCCGCTGGCGGGCCGGGCGGGTCAACCCCACGGTCATCACCCAGGAGCGAGTGAACCTGGTGCTCACGCACTTCCAGGCATGATCCAGCCCCGGCTCGACTGGTATCCGCAGCAGGATGAGGACGCCACCTGGCTGTCCCAGCAGGGGCCTGCGTTCCTTCTGCTGGACCCCCGAGTCGGAAAGACCCCGGTGTCCCTCGTCGCCGCCAAGCGCCGGGGCGTGCGCCGCGTCGTGGTCTTGACGAAGGCCGTGGTGCGAGAACAGTTCCGCCGGGAAGCAGCGAAGTGGGCCCCGGAGTTGGACATCCGAGTCGAGAGCTACGACCGCATCAGCCGAAATCCTGCGGTTTTCCAGGCCCTCCGGGCCTTCCAGCCAGAAGTGCTCATTCTGGATGAGGGCCAGCGGTGCAAGTCGACCACGGCCCGACGGACCCGATTGGTCTACGGCTCCCGGTTCGACACGAAAGGCGGGCTCGCGGAGGGCGTGGAGGCGCTCTGGGTGCTGTCCGGCACCCTGACCCCGAACCACCTGGGCGAGACCTGGACCCACCTCCATGCGATGGGCCGGACGACCCTCCGGGAGCGGCCATTCTGGGATCGTTATCTCCGGGTCTGGGACAGCCAGTGGGGGCCCGTGGTCAAGGGCATCCGGGAAGAGCACTTGGAAGAATTCCTGAGCCTGATCCGGCCGATCGCGCGCCGGCGCCGGTTCTGGGAGGTCTTCCCCCGCCACCAGCGGCCACGGTGGACGGTACTTCCCCTGGCCCTAGGAAACCGAGAGCAGGCCGCGCTCCGGGTCATGGAGCAGGCCCTCGCCGCAAGAGCGGTGCGCCGAGATCTGCAGCGGGCCAAGACGCTCGAGGAGCGGGAGCGCATCTTGGCGCTGGCCCAGCCCCACACCTCGAGCCTCCGGGAGCGCCTGTCCGAAGTCAAGGCCCCCCTTGTCGCCGAGCAGGCGATCGACCTGCTGGAGGGCGGCGTGCCCAAGCTCGTCATCTTCGCAGTGCATACCGCCATGATCGACGGGATCGCGCGGCACCTGGGGGCGTTCAAGCCACTGATCCTGGACGGCCGGACCCCGGCCAAGGTCAAGATGCAGCGCGTCGACCGCTTCCAGATCGACCCGACGGCCCGGGTGTTCATCTGCCAGACGGAAACCGCAGCCGAAGGCATCCCGCTGCATGCGGCACGGGTCATGCTCCTCGCCGAGCTTCCGTGGTCGTTGGGCTCCGTCATCCAGGTGGTCAATCGCCTGGTCTCCGCGGAACGCCGCGATGCCCCGGAGATCCTGGTCTGTAGCCTCGCGAACACGATCGACGAAGATGTCGCCCGGGTGGTCCGGGAGAAAGCCGAACACGTTCACACCCTCAACAGCCTCACAGAAAGGCCACCGTCATGAGTGTATGTATCGCAGTGGAAGGCCGGGGCGCCTCGATTCAGGAGGCCATGAACGATCTTGCGCGCCGGCTCGCCGGGCTGGCCATCATGCCCTCTGCGCCGCCTCGGGAGGCCAAAGCGCCTACCGCTTCGGCGCCCACCGCCCCCGCGGCGGAGTCGCCCGCGGAGTCACTGGCCGCGGAGCCCGCGAAGCGCCGAGGGCGGCCGCGCAAGAGCGCGACGACTCTCACGCGGAAGCCGGAATCGGAGTCGGAGCCGGAAGCACCGGAGCCGATCTCGCTGGAGACGGTGCGCGGTGCCGCGCAAGCCTACGGCACGGAGTACGGTGGCATCGCGCTGGTCGAGAAGATTCGGCAGGCGGGCGTGCCGACGGGGAAGCTCGTCGACATGAAGCCCGCGCAGTATGCGGCCTTCCTCCAGAGCCTGACGCCGGTGACAGCGGAGGCCGGGGATGAGGACGAAGACCTGGGGATTCTCCAGGATGATGAGGCCCCAGACAACGCGCAGGACGACGAGGAGGTGGAACTGTAATGGACCAGACGATGATTGACCACGAGCGAATGATCGACGCGGCGTCGCGGGCCGCGCACGAGGCCAATCGAGCCTACGCGATGTTCCTCGGAGAGGATCACATCTCCGGCCCGTGGGAGACGCTGGACGAAGAGATGCGCGCAAGCACGCGCGAAGGCGTGACCCGCGCGATCAACGGGGAGACACCGGAGATGCTGCACCAGTCCTGGCTGCGGACCAAGGCCCAGGCCGGCTGGCGCTACGGGCCCACCAAGGACCCGGTGGCGAAGACGCACCCGTGCATGGTATCGTACGAGATGCTCCCCAAGGCCCAGCGGCTCAAGGACCTGCTCTTCCAGCGGGTAGCGCGGCGCGTTGCTCAGGTCGCCTGGGAGAGTCGCACGCCGGAGATGACGCGATGACCGAGCACGCGGCCCTCGGGGCGTCGAACGCCTCCCGCTGGATGGCCTGCCCGGGATCGGTCGCGCTCGAGGACGGCCTGCCGGAGACCTCGACCGAGTTCAGCCGGGAGGGTACGGCCGCGCATGCGCTCGCCAAGCTGGGCTGGGACCTCGCCCGGGATCCCCAGGAATGGCTCGGGGAGGAACTCGAGGGCGTCGTCGTCGATCACGAGATGGTCGAGGGGGTGCGGTTCTTCCTGACCTACATCCAGGGCCTCGCGCAGGGCGCGGCGGAGATGGTCACGGAGCGGAAGTTCACGCTCGAGCGGCTCCGCCCGCCTCGGCCGATGTTCGGCACCACGGACTTCGCGGCGGTGCATCTGGAGGCCAAGCGCCTCGAGATCGCGGATCTCAAGTACGGAAAGGGCGTCAAGGTCAGCGCCGTGGGAAACCCCCAGGGCCGGTACTACGCGCTCGGCTTCTGGCTGGATCTCTTCCGCCGCAACCGACGGATCGCGAACAGCCTTCGGGAGATCCGGATCCACATCATCCAGCCCCGCATCCTGGACGAGGAGGGTGAGTCCAGCGTGTCGACCGAGACGCTGACGCTCCAGGAACTCAAGGGCTGGGCGCAGCAGCTTCTGGAGGCAGCGCGCCGGACCACCATGCAGAATCCCGGGCTGGCGGCTGGCGACCACTGCCGATTCTGCAAGGCGCAAGCGATCTGCCCGGAGTTGCGGCAACGGTCGCTGGCGCTCGCGCAACTCGAGTTCAGCGACCTCGAGCAGCGGGCGGCCCAGCCCCCGCTCCCGGAGCAGATGACCCCGGCTCAGTTGGCCGCGGTGCTGGAGCACAAGGATCTCCTGCTGAACTGGCTCAAGGGCTGCGAAGCCTTCGCCCTGGCGGAGATGGAACGCGGGCGCTCCCCGGCGCCCGGATGGGCCCGCGCCCCCAAGCGCGCGACCCGGAAATGGCGGGACGAAAAGACGGTTGTCACCACGCTCGGCGAGCAGTTCGGCGCCGACGAGGACGACCTCTACGAGCGGACGCTCAAGTCCCCCGCCCAGGTCGAGAAGCTCGTGGGCAAGGGCAAGCTCCCGGAAGATCTCGTGGTCGCGGAGTCCTCCGGGTGGAATCTGGTACGCGACACCGATAAGCGGGCGGTGCGTCCCGCGGCAAGCGAATTCGACACCCTGTAAACCCGGAGACCCAGATGAACAACACACCCAGTCCCACGCTCATCACCGGGGAGGCCATCCTGTCCTTCCCGACCTTCCTCAAGCCCCGCAGCATGAAGAATGCGAAGGGCGAGCCCGACGGGAAGGAAAAGTACGGTTGCACCCTGGTCTTCCCGCTCGGCGAGCCGGGCAAGTACCTCCCGGGTCCGATCAACGTCACGGCGCTCAAGGCCGCGGCGACGGAGTGCGCCAAGAACGCCTTCGGCGCCAAGCTCGCGACCCTCATCAAGGAAGGGACGTTCCGGTCGCCCTTCCTCAAGAAGGACAGCGAGATCGAGAAGCGGGGGTACCCGGTGGGCCCGGACGGGACCGTCTACATCCGGGTGACCAGCATGAAGAAGCCGGGCTGCGCCAGCAACCGGAAGGGCCCCGACAACAAGGTGCTCATGCTCTCAGACCGTGAGGTCGAGGAGATGCTGTACGCCGGCGCGCGGGTGCGCGCGAGCATTCGGCCCTTCCCCTACGAGTATCTGGGGAACTGCGGGGTAAGCTTCGCCCTCAACAACATCCAGTTCCTCGGCGACGGCGAGCGGATGGACGGCCGGCAGAACCCGCAGGACGAGTTCGAGCCAACGGTCGACGAGGCGGATCTGCCGGATCTGCCGGAGCAGGACGCGCCGAGCAAGACGACGGACAGCGCCAAGAGCGCGAGCCTCGAGGACGTGCTGTAACCGCAGGCCGGGTTGGTCTTGGCGGGGGTTCGACTCCCCCGCCCTGCATTCACCACCGCTGGAGTAGACAATGCCCAGTTCCCGGACAGGCGCAATCCCGGACTATAAACTGCGCTCCATTTTTGCCATCGACCCGGGGCCCGAGCAATCCGGGTGGGTTACCTACCGGCCGGATGACCTCGGCGTGCTGGAATCCGGCGTCTGGCCGAATCAACGCCTCCTCGCCGAGCTACCTCGGGACTCCGTTGGCGCGCGGGTCGCGGTTGAGATGATTGCGAGCTACGGAATGGCTGTCGGCCGAGAGGTCTTCGAGACGTGCGTCTGGATCGGCCGGTTTCAGCAAGCCGCACATTCTCCGGGTCAAGTGCTCCGGATCGAGCGCCGGCTCATCAAGCTCCATCACTGTGGATCCGCTCGCGCCAAGGACACCAACATCTGGCAGGCCCTCGTGGACCGCTTCGGCCCGGTGGGGACGAAAGCCGCCCCCGGCCCGCTGTACGGCGTGAAGAGCCATGCCCGCGCCGCGCTCGCTCTCGCCGTCTATGTCGCCGATAACTGGAAGGAACTGACCCCGTGAAACTCTGTATCGACTGCTTCAACCCCCTCGAGCATGAGGAGGAAGACCAGGATCGCTGCGATGCGTGTGAGGAGCAGCGATACTGGGACCTGCTGGACGAGAGTATGGACGGGGAAGGCATCGACCCCTACGACTTCACCGCCGACGCCGACGACTGATGCCGGCCTGGCTGACCGTTGACTTCGAGACGCGCGGCGTCGTCAACCTGCCCAAGGTGGGCGCGCATCGGTACGCGGAGGACCCCCACACCGGCATCTGGTGCCTCGCCTACGCCGTCGATGACGGCCCGGTGGATCTCTGGACACCGGACCAGCCGATGCCAGAGATCTTCCGCGATCTGCCCGCGACGACATTCCTCCGAGCCTGGAATGCACAATTCGAGGCCACGATCTGGCGAGTGCTTCTGACAGAGCGCCTGGGCTGGCCGGCTATTCGACCGGAGCAGTGGGTCTGCGCGGCGGCCCTGGGCGCCCGGGCCGGACTCCCCCGGAAGCTCGAGGACGCCGCGCGAGTACTCCAGGTGCTGCACCAGAAGGACCTCGAGGGTCATCGGCTCATGCTTAAGCTCTGCCAGCCGAAAGCCTGGACGCCGGAGGGGGAGCCGCTTTGGCACACCGAGCCCGCCCTCCTGGAGCGGATGTACGCCTACTGCCGCCAGGATGTGGAGACGGAACGCGCCGTGTTCCGGGCCCTCCCGGCCGTGGGACACCCCCTCGAGCGCCGGGCCTGGCTGCTGGACCAAGAGATCAACCGGCGGGGCCTGTGCTTGGACCGGGCGCTTGTCACTGGCGCACTTGCGGTGGCCCGCCCTGCCGTGGCAGCGCTCAACGCCGCGATCAGCGAGGCAACCGAAGGCCGGGTGACGAAGGTGACCCAGGTACAACGCCTCGTGAAATGGTGTGGCGAGCGAGATTTTCCTGTCACCACGCTGGATAAGGCCGCGCTGCGTGACCATCTCGCCCCAGACACGATCCTGCCGCCCGAGGTGCGGACGGCCCTCGCTATCCGGAGCCAGGGCGCCAAGAGTTCGATCGCCAAGCTCGAGACGATGGAGCGGGTTGTCGGCGAGGATGGCCGGGTGCGGGACCTCCTGCTCTACTACGGGGCCGGCACAGGCCGCTGGGCGGGCCGGCTGGTGCAGCCCCAGAACTTCCCGCGGGGCACAGTTAAGGTCACGGAGGAGGACTACGCGCTGCTGCAGCACGGCGATCTCGCGCTCCTTGAGGCCCTGCTGCCCTCGGACAAGCCCGTGATGGAACTGCTGGCCTCCATGCTCCGGGGCTGCTTCGTGGCCCAGCCGGGCCATGAGTTCACAACCGCGGATTTCGCGGCCATCGAGGCACGGGTCTTGGCGTGGCTGGCGGGGGCCAAGCGGCTCCTCGCGCTCTTCCACCAGGGCCTCTCCCCCTACCCGCCGATGGGCGAGCCGATCTTCGGGCATCCGACGCCCAAGGACGGCAACCCCTTCGAGTACCAGGTGAGCAAGAATACCGTGCTGGGCTGCGGGTACCAGATGGGGTGGCAACGATTCCAGGAACAGGCCTGGGAACAGACCGGCTTGCGCCTCGAGGATGATCTCTGCCACCGCGCCGTGGCGGCCTACCGGGAGACCCACTGGCAGATTCCGGATCTCTGGAAGGAACTCAACCGGGTCTGTCAGGCCGCGGTCTCGTCCGGCTCGACGCACTGGCTGCCTGCAGCGGACGGGAAGCTCGCCTTTGCCTGCGACGGGGCCTGGCTCCGGATGCGGTTGCCCTCCGGACGGTCGCTGTGGTATCCTTTCCCGAAGATGAGCCAGCGGCGGGCGCCGTGGAAAGACCCCCGGACCGGCCAACTGGCGTTGGTGCCCTGTGTGACGGTGGCAGGCGTCGATCCCGTCACGAAGCGATGGACCCGTAGTGCCCTCTACGGCGGGCTCCTGACTGAGAATGCGGTGCAGGCCATTGCCCGGGATCTCATGGTCGAAAGCATGTTCCGAGTCGAAGCTGCGGGGTACCACGTGCTGCTGACGGTGCATGATGAGATCGTCACCGAAGCGCCCGCCGGCCACGGCTCTGTCGACGAGTTCTGCCACCTGATGGCAACGCCGCCCACGTGGGCGGCAGACTGCCCGATCGCCGCGGAAGGCTGGCGCGGCCGGAGGTATCGCAAGGGATGAGCTTCGCGACGTGGATCCAGGCGGGCTTCCCCACCGTCATCCCCGTGGTGCCGCCCGGGGCGACCTTCTCCGCGTTCTCCAAGATGGAGCCCAGCCAGGCCGGGAAGAGTCCCGGTCGGCGGAACGCGCAGGGCCTCTGGACTGGGCTCAAGGATTGGACCACGGTCGCCGCTACCCCGAACGCCGTGGCCGAGTGGGAGACCTGGGGTGCCAACATCGGACTCCGGACGCGCGATTTTCCGGCCGTGGACATCGACGTGACGGACGCCGCCTTGGCGGAAGAGATCCAATTGCTGGCCGTCGCCCATCTCGGCGACGCGCCGACCCGGACAGGCCGCGCGCCCAAGCGCACGCTCCTCTACCGCGCTGACACGCCGCTCAAGCGCCAGCGCCTCTGGCTCACCCGGGACGGGACGACCCACCTCGTCGAAGTGCTCGGCGACGGCCAGCAGTTTGTGGTCGAGGGCATCCACCCCGGCACCCGGAAGCCATTCACCTGGGAAAACGGCGGGCTGCCCATCCGGGCGGATGCCCTGTTCTCCCTCACGCCGGAGCGCGTCACCGCCTTCCTCGAGGCCGCGGCGGCCCGCGCGACGGCCCTGGGGTATCAAGTGCGCCGGGAGGGGGCCAAAGCCGAACGGGCCGTCGTCGCGCAGACCGCCCTCCACGGAACGCGTGAGGCCGTCACCGCAGCCGTGAGCCGCCTCCCGAATACGTCCGCCCTCTTCCCCACCCGGGAGGACTACCTCAAGGTGGGCTACGCCATCAAGGCGGCCCTTCCTGCCCACCCCGGCGAGGCGTTCGATCTCTGGTGGGCTTGGTGCCAGCGATGGGAGGGCAATGCGAAGGGCGGCAATGATCTCGAGCGCGCCCAGGCGGACTGGAGCCGGATGGCGCCCCCCTACGCCATCGGTGCTCCGTGGCTCTACGAACTAGCTCGCGATCACGGCTTCCACGACGCCCAGGAGGAATTCACCGATGACCTTCCATGCGCTGGCCCCGAATTTCCCGCTGCAGCAGAGCGTGTGGTGGAAGCACCACAGCAGCCACCCACCCGGGCCGAGGAAGTGCAAGCGGATACACACCAGTCCGGGGCCGTGGCCTTCTCCGATGCCTGGCTCGCCCACCGCTTCCTCGCCCGCCACGGTGCCCGAGTGCGCTACTGCGAACGCCTCGGCGGATGGATGCGCTGGGACGGGCATCGCTGGGCCGGCGACGACACCGGCTTGACGACGTACTGGGCTGGCCGCGTGCTCCGCGCAGCCAGCCAGACGGCGGTCATCACCATCGAAGATCCGACGGAGGCACGCAGCACCGCCAAATTTTGTTGCTCGGAGAAGGCCCGGCGGAACGTCATGCAGTACGCGGCCGTGGACCCCGCGGTTGCGGTGAGCGTCGACGCCTTCGACACTGATCCCTGGGCTCTCAATACCCCAGCCGGCATCGTGAATCTCCGAACCGGAGCCCTCGAGCCGGCGGATGCCGCCCGGCTCTTCACACGCTGCACCGCCGTCGCGCCAGCGCCCATCCCGACGCCGCGCTGGACGGCCTTCCTGGCGGAGGCCACACATGGCGACCCCGATCTCGCTCGGTACCTACAAAGGCTGGCAGGTTACGCTCTTACAGGATCTACTCGCGAACACGTTCTCGCTTTCCTGTGGGGCCCAGGTGGTAACGGTAAGGGTGTATTCCTCAACACGCTGGTTAGACTCGCGGGAAGCTATGCGAGCGTTGCAGCGATGGACACATTTACCTCGTCTCGCTTCGATCGCCACCCGACTGAGCTTGCCGCGCTCTTTGGTGCTCGCCTTGTTACTGCCCAGGAGACTCAGGAAGGGCGCTCCTGGGATGAGGCGAAGGTCAAGAGCATAACCGGCGGGGACCCCATCACCGCGCGCTACATGCGGCAGGACTTCTTCACGTTCCTTCCGCAGTTCAAGCTCCTCTTCGCCGGCAACCACAAGCCGCACATCGGGAATCTCGACGACGCCATGCGGCGCCGGTTCCACCTGGTCCCCTTCACCGTCAAGCCCCGGCAAGTCGACCCGGATCTGGCGGAGAAGCTCACCGCCGAATGGCCGGGGATCCTCCAATGGGCCCTCGAGGGCTGCCTGGCGTGGCAGCGGGACGGCCTCCAGCCCCCGGCTGCGGTGCGGGAGGCGACGGAGGCCTACTTCGCGGATGAAGACCCGCTCGGCCGGTGGCTCGAGGAGCGCACCGCCCCCGGGCCCGGTACCGAGACGCGGGACCTCTGGGCCGACTGGCAGATCTGGTGCGGGGAGCAGAACGAGCGCCCGGGGACCCAGCGGGGATTCATCCAGGCGCTCCTCATCCGTAATTTCCAGAAGTGGCGCCACCCGACCACGCGGCGTCACGGGCTCGCCGGCCTCCGGCTGGCCCCCGACCACGAATTCAGCGCCCCGGGCGATGCCGCCCTGGTGGAGGCGCTCATGCTCACCCCAACTCCGGAGGTGATATGACCGATTGCCCGCAGTGGTAGGACGCTCCGCGCCCCGGCGCCCTGCCGGGTCGACGCCACGGAGCGAGGTCCAGCAACGCCAGCCGCCCGGCTGGCGTTGTTGCATTAGAGAACGAGGCGGCAGTCCTGGAAGATCGGCGGATGGGGAACCCGGTGGGAGCCGGGGAGGTGGTAGAACTGGTGCAGGAACTCGTGGGCCCAGACCCGGACCTCCCCCACATAGCTCTGGCCGACGTAGACAGCCCCCCAGCGGGCCCCCCAGGCCGCGATCGGGCCCTCGGAGGCCGGGAGGGAGCCCTCCGGGGCCTGGAAGAGCCTGAGCGCCCCGTAGGCGGTCTGTTGGGGGAGGGCAAAACGACCGCCGCAGGCTCGAGCGAGCACCGCGGCGGAATCGGTGACCGGATTTCGGTCCAGGCGCACGGCGCCGGAGGGCTCGAACGGACTCGAGCACCCCAGTCCCAGGAGCCCTACCAGGTATCCCGCATCTCGAACTGATCGCTGCAGTCGTCGCATACACTCACCCCGGCGTCCTGCTCCTCCTCGGTGTAGGCCCGGCCGCAGTAGGGGCAGTGGAGAGGGCTCGCGCCCGGGCTTGCTCCCGGAGCTTCCATCGCTGGATCCGCGCCGCATGGGGCCTGGTGGCCTTCCCGTTCCGTGTCCGGCATGTCATCCCTCCGTAGGCGAGGCACCGGGGGCAGAACTCGCCCCGAACGGGGTGGTGGGCGCCGGCGTAGTCGTGCATGGAATCGGCTCCTCCGCCGACCCCTCCGGCGGAGCGGTCGGCACCTCGGGTGGGGCCGGGGTCTCGTCCCCCGGTTCCTCCCCGTCTGATCCCGGTAGCGCCAAAATGCTCACCAGAAAGGCCCGGGTCAAGGTGACCTGGAACCGAGCCCAGCCCCGTTCATCCAGGCTCCAGGTGCCCGGCCGGCAGGCGATCTCGAGGTGCCGTGGTTTCACCTCCGGCCCGGTCAGCATGTTGACCCAGAACTGGACGAGCGCCGGCGTCAGCCGGTCGAGGTCCTCGAGCAGCGCCGCATCCAGCCCGGAGGGGATGTGGAAGGTCTGGCCCCCCGGACCCCGGCGCGCGGCCTGCACGAAGGCCCGGACGGCCTGCTTACTCCAGGCCCAGAGTGCCCGCCGGCTCATCGCGCCGTATCCCGGTAGTGCCGCTCGAGAACCTCGAGCAGGCGCGCGTCCCGTTCCTGCCTTGTCAGACTTCCCCCGTCCCCCGTGTTCGCGATTTCGAGCCCCGGCTCCGGCTGGGGGGAGGGAGCCAAAATCAGATCCGGGTCCAGAACTAGGACAGGGGCCCGGACATTACTCCCGGCGTCCATCATCTTCTCGATGCAGCGAAGATACCCGCACATGTCGACGAGGTTGTCCCGCTTCGGCTGGTGCAGTTCCCGCGCCAGCTTGAGCGCCACCATCATGAGCGCGACCTGTTCGAGCGAGACCGGGGACCCAAGGATCACCCCCCAGAGTCGCGCCGTGGCCTCGAAGTTCTTCGACGGATGGCCGTACGTCTGCTCCCGGTCCCCGTCGACGATGCGACTGGCTTCGGTCAGGATGGTCTCGATTGCCTTGGTGGGGATGGCGGACATGACTACCTCCGGCTAGAAATGGGAGCGACCGGCCGAATGCCGAGCCGCGTCGCGACGCTCAGGAACATGGTCTGGGCGAGCAAGGGACCCCACGGCTTCACTGGCTCCTCGTAGGGCTGGATGTCCTCCCCGAGGTCCATCCCCCAGCCCTCGTCCGGCTCCTGCATCGGGGCCAGCAGGTCCCGCCGCTCGGTGAAGAGCATGCGCGCATCCGCCAGCCGCACCTCAGCCGGGAGTTCGGCCGGGAGCCCGAACCGCTGGGCCACCGCCTCGAGGATCCGGCGCTCGGCCCCTCGGTAGGTCCCGAGCCCGACGGCCTGCTTGACGGGCCGGGCCAGGTCGTTGAGGTAGGCCTCGGCCGCGTCATGCAGCAGGGCCCACTGCAGGATCGGGAGGGGATGCCCCTCATTCTCGAGCCGGAGGGCCATCTCAGTCGCATGCTGGGCCACGCTGTAGAAGTGCCGGGTGGCCCCGGTGAACCGACAGAGGTGACCCAGGTGATGCTGCAGGTCCTCGAGGTGGATCTCCTCTGGCCGGGGGTCGAAGAGGTAGAACTTGCGCCCGCTCGCGGTCTGCATCCATGCGCCGCGGTCTCGGTGAATCGTCATCAGTCCCCCTGTGCGAGAAACGTGAGCCCCAGCGCCATCGCGGCGAGGAGATGCCAGCACGCATGGCCCCAGCGCCAGCGCGTCGGCGTGTGGCGGTCCACCCACCAGCATCCGTAGGCCAGGAGCATGCTCCCGAACGCCGCGAGGGCGACAAGCGACTGGGGTGTCGCCCGGAGCCAGGCCAGCAGGAAGAGCCCCAGCATGTGCCAGTCATAGTGATACCGCTGCATGCCGAAAAGCACCCCGGCCGTCCCGCCAATCGCCACCGCGCCGAGCGCCAGCCCGTCCGCCCGCGGCAGCCAGCCGTGGAGCACCAGCACGCTCATTACGGCATACATTCCGAACCAGTCCAGGTCGTTCATCCGCGGCGTCTTCCAGGCATGATAGAGCCCGGAGCCCACGGCCAGGGCGAGCATCGCTGCCCCGAAGACCAGCGCAATCCCCGTGCGCGCATGCCAGGCCACCAGCAGTCCCACGGCTGCGTAGCCCAGGTTGCTCCAGGTGTTCCGGGGTCCGATGGGGATTGCGCACCGCTGGAGCAGTCGATCCTCCGCCCAGCCGCCGCGCGCGATGCGCCGGCGGCATTCTGTGGGGGTCGTCATGCGCCCCGCCGTGGGGGGTCCTGGTCGTCGGCATAGAGCCAACAGGCCAGCGCCACAAGAACGGCAGCGATGAGGATCGGGGTCACTTGTCCCCCTCCTCTCCGGCGTCCTCAACGTCTTCCGTGAGCGGCAGCAGCAGCAGCGCCGCCACGGTGGGCTGATCCTCGGGGGGCCAATCGGCGCGGAGCTTAAACTGTCCTGCCAGCGCGTCGGCCCGATTCCGATAGCGCCAGACGCAATAGCGACCGAACACGGAGGGGGGCAACGATCCCTCACACTGATACCACCACTTGCCGCCTTCGGCCACTCCCTGCCGCACCGTGGGCACCGTGCGCCGAGGGAGCGGGAACAGGCGGACTGTTTCGGCTTCGGCTAGTCGGTGTCGCTCGTCGTAGGACTTACCGGGGGCGAATCCCCAGAACCACATTAACGCCTCCACCGCCCCTTCCCGCTTCGCCAGGATCGTCGCACGGTCGGTCATGCGTCCCCCCACCGCCAGCCGCAGTCCGACAGATGGGTGCCGTCCGTCTTCCCACATTGACGGCAGACGCTCTGTGAGACGGCGCGCTGGAGCGACTCGAAAGACGCGGCGGGGCGAGCCGGACCAGCCATGCTGGCCCGTTCGCTAGGACCCGTTGGTCCGGTTGGTCCGGTTGGTCCGGTTGGGTCGAAGATCCCGTGGCCCCGGGCCTCCGCGGCGTAACGCACGGCGTAGCCGGCGTCGAAGCCCAGCTTGTAACCGGACAAGAAGACCCCTTCGGCGTCGTCCCTCGGCATGCGCCGCCCGGTCACGAACCCGAGCGCGTAGATCACCGAAACTACCACCGAACAGAGGACGACCAGCCAGAATATGGACATATCACCCCTCCAGGAGAACAGCCAGGTCACCCCGCCGTACCCGCTTCCACTGTCGGCCCGTCAAGCGCCGTCCCTGCCGGGCATATTGTGCCGCCACGATGCGCCGGCGTTCCCGCTCCGGATTCCGCGGGTCCCCACGGCCGTCCCGCGTCCAGCCGCGGCGCCGCATCTCCGCCCAGTCGATGAGCCGGGCCAGCAGTCCCCGGAGTCGAGCCGGCGGGCGGTGCTTGCGCTTGCCGGGATTCGCTTCCACCGCTGGTGGGCGCGCCAGGATGCCGTCCTTGCCCGCCGGTGCTGCCGCGGCGAGGGACAACACGGCCATCAACGCGCGGAGCGGGAGTTTCGGGCGGTTATGCGCCACGGCAGAGTCTCCGGAAGAGGGTCCAAGCCGTTCCGGTCATAGCGCCGAGGCAGAACGGCAGGAGCATGAGGAGGGAGCTTTCCCACACCAGAATGAGCATGCCTAGGAAGAGCACGGCCTCGAATGTGCCGGACCAGGCCACGGCACGCCAGAAGACGCCCGTCCGCAGCAACCGCCGCCACGGCATGGGCGGGAGCCGGCCGGCGTCCTGCCAGGCGAGCGCCCGGGCGGCGCCGGTGGCCTCCTCGATGAGGGTCACGGCAAACCCGATGAGAGCCAGGAGGGGCCATGGCATGCCATGCAAAGTAGCACGATTGGTCCGCCCGTCAAGAGGGGTCCTAGCCCAGGGGGTCCGGCACGTCCGGTCGCGTCCCGTCCCATCCCCACCAGAGCGCCACATTCCCGACCCGGACATACGCGCCCCGGCGCGGCATGGGCGGCGCGAGCGCCCCACGCGGCCGAGTGTGTTGCCGTTCCACGATGACGTGATATCCATTCACCACCAAAGGATGCTCGGCGTCCAGGAGCCGCGTGATTTCCGAGAAGGGACCCCCGGAGAAATGGATCTTCATGCCCCTTCACTCCCGCGCGTGGTCCGATTCCGCTGGACAACCCATACCACCGCCTGGAAATCGCGCGGGGAGAGGGAGGTTTCCTCAATCGCCGTCCCGCGGATGATGCCCGCGTAGGCGTCGTACGCGCCGCGTTTCAACGTTTCCCGCTCTTCCCCGATGGCCCGGAGAATGTGCCGGTCGATGACCACGGCATCTTCATCCCCTAAGATGGCACGCGCGAATGCTTCGCGCTTGGGGCCACTGCACCGCTCGGTTCGGTCCTGCAAGCAGGCCCACGCGTCGCGGGCAAACTTCTGGAACGTGCCGGGATTGTGGAAGCGGGTCCGCCGGGCCATCGCTTCCGCCATTCGGCAATTCACTCCCCAAGATTGGCGCGGTGAGAGCGCCGCGACTGCGTGTGCGACGTGGAGCGCCGTCCGACCGGTCAAGTCGGCGATCCGCTCGCATATCGCAGCCGCTTCGGCGTACCACTCCCGGCCCTCTTCCAATTCAGCCGGCGTCGCCGAGACGTATACCTCAATCAGACGGCGCTGGACTAGGTGCCGTGCAATCAGGCGGGGAGGCATGATTCGCGCTCCTCAGCGTGGAATGGTAATGATGAAAAGGCGGAGCGTGTTGTCCCCGGCCTCATCCTGCACTAGGGCTACGTCTCCGCGCGCCACCGCGTCCCAGTCCTCCACCGGGTCCCCCATGTAGTCCCGGTCCATCGGCCGCCGCTCACTGGCCCGGGCATACTCCACCATGCGCGCCCCGGCTTCGGCCGCGGTCCGGAAGACCTCCGGTTCCTCCGGGATGCCGCCCTGCTCCCACTGCAGGAGGTAGAGACGGTCCGGGTCCCGGATGAGACGGTCCAGGTACATGCGGAGATGACGTTCCGCCACGTTGCGCACCCTCAGGGCCGGGCGGCTGTTTGCCGGGAGGTAGGCAAGTTGGCGGATGGCGTCCGCGACGCGGGCTACCGCGCGTGGCGTGGCCCGGACCGTGTAATACCAATGATACCCTCGCTTGCGTGTGCTCATGAGGCATGCTCCTCCAATTGCTGGCGCGCCGCTTCTTCCCGCCGCATTTCCTCTGCGCGGCAAGCCGCTTCATACTCCTGCAACTTCGCGGCCGCCAGATCGTCGGTAAACTCACTCGCCAGCGCGAAGAACCGGCAGTAGTCGCTCGCTTCCGTCAACAACGCGTGCGCCTCCGCGTACGCGGCGTCCTTGTACTTCCGGGCGCGTCCGGCCCGCCGTTCCGCCGCAGCTATGGCGTTTTGGTAGTGTGCCAGGTTCAGGGCATGCGTTCGTGCGTCCAGGATGACGGCGTGCCGGCCGAACCCTCCATCTCCCAAGCGGGGAACATGAAAGCGGGTCAAATGGCGCGCCGCAGCGCGCGCGGCGCTCTGGTGCCGGCTGGTGGTCATGCTCCAGCGTTCCGTGGTGAAGAGCGCCGCGACCGCCCCGCGTCGTTCTCCACAATCCGGGCAATCGTTGCGTCATAGCTTTTGGCCCGGGACCCGTCGAACGATGCGGACCGCCGGGCGTTGTAGGCGCATGGTTGCGCCTGGTTGGCCCACAAATGATAGACTTGCCGGGTTGGCACAACCTTGCGAGACATGGCTACCCCTTTCTCGACCGGTAGTCCGTCGTCGCCGTCGCCAAGTAAGCGCGCGCTGCAGGGGTTGTGAAACCGTCCACGTGCCCGAGCAGGAAGCTATGACCCTCCCGCTCCTCCTCGGGGATTGGGTCCCCGTCAAGGGTTTCCGTCATCGTGCCCCACGCCTCCACGCAGCCGTCACTGGTGATGCAGGGCGCGCCCAAACTCCACCGCGCGCCCCGGTATTCGACGATCAGCATGTTAGCGGCCCTCCGGCGTGGACAGGGCGCCCGGCATGGTGTAGTAATAGGTTTTGAGGTGCGGCAGGTAGGTCCATCCGTCGGCCTCCGCCGGTACGGTCGGGGAGGCATGCAGGCGCCCCAACGCCTGCCCGCCGCGCCCCTCCCCTGTGTTCACAAGGAAGCATCGGCGCTCCCCGTTGACCATGAAAACGGTCTCTTGCCGGTACTTCCGGGCCAGCATAAGCGCCGTCCCGAGGAGATCGCCGTAACTGCCGGTGCCGGTCGCGCCGTACAGCACGACGGCGGGCTCCCGCTTGCCCTGATACATCCCTTTCCCGCGCCGCACTTCATACCCGGTACGCCGCGCGTCTTGCTCAAGGTCGCGCGTGACCCGCTCGGCTTCCGCAGCCGACATGCCGGGACGGGCGGCAGACAAGATGGCAACCGGCGGCACGTCGGCCGGGCGTGTGTTGTGGAAACTGCCGGGATAGACTCGCATAGTGTGGCCCTTTCGGCTAGCGGGTGGTGTCGGTGAGGTTGGCCCCGCGAAGGTCGGCCCCGGTGAGGTCGGCCCTGACGAGGTTTGCCCAGGCGAGGTCGGCCCTGGCGAGGTTTGCCCAGGCGAGGTCGGCCCTGGCGAGGTTGGCCCCGGTGAGGTTGGCCCCGCGAAGGTCGGCCCCGGTGAGGTCGGCCTCGGTGAGGTTGGCCCCGGCGAGGTCGGCCCTGGCGAGGTTTGCCCAGGCGAGGTCGGCCCTGGCGAGGTCGGCCTTGGCGAGGTCGGCCCCGGTGAGGTCGGCCCCGGTGAGGTCGGCCCCGGCGAGGTCGGCCCCGGCGAGGTCGGCCCGGGTGAGGTCGGCCCGGGTGAGGTCGGCCCCGGTGAGGTCGGCCGGTCGGCCTTCTCGACTGGCTGCGGCGATTTCGGCAAGCGCGGCTTCGCGGTTCATGGTGTGGCCCTTTCGGCTTGACGGGGCGGGATTGCCCGACGTCGGTACTACGTTGCACGGTTCGTGCCGAACCCATCCGGACCCATTGCGAACCCATCGCGAACCCATTGAATGACGCTGTAAGTTACGGCAGGACGATAGGTTAGACGATTCGCGAACCCATCGAACCCTGCGGGGGGTATGATCCGCCATAAGGGAATAATATGTGGTAATTATTCTACATATGGCAGGATTGTTACAACACATCCCTACGCGTGTGCGCGCTTATGCCGGATAGTAGAGATGGGTTCGATGGGTTCGGGGCGGGGTTAAGTGATGGCCCGGTGCGGTGTTGCAGCGTTGGGAGATGGGTTCGCGATGGGTTCGGGATGGTTCCGCAATGGGTTCGGAATAGGGGTGGAGGGTATGCGGGGAGGCAGGCCGAGATCGGGCGCAACGGCGCATCGGCGTGTCACAATTTCACGTGTACGCGTAGAAATGAGGTGATATGTGAAGTGATAAGCGTAATGCCGGCAATGAGTTACGCGTTTCGCCGGCGCGGCGATACGGCGAAGCGGCAGGGCGGCGGCGCGGCGCGACCCCCACCTACCCGGTACTGCGAGGCGGGCGGCTGCTGTGGCGGGGGGTGTGGTGTGCCGGAGCCCCGATTTTTCGGTTCCAATTTTCCTGGCGGCGAAAATCCCTGCCGGAAAATCTGGAATGGCGTCCATGCATGCGAGGATCTGGAGTCCCGTCCATGCCGTCCATGCACTTGACAACGCGGCGCCGGTACATTACCCTGGGGCAGCCATGGAGGCTCGATGCCCGACCAGGATCCGATTGACCGCAGCCTGCTCACCACCGACCCGCCGGCCCGCCGCAAGGCCCCGGCGAAGGAGCCCCCGATGCGGAAGCTCAAGCCGAAGCGCCTTCCCGCCGCCCGGATCGACCGGGAGGACCCGGTGAAGGTGCCCCGGAAGCGGCTCAAGGGCGCCCCGCGCCCCGGCCGGGGTCTGCGGGAAGCGGTGGGGGAACCGAATCACCCAATGCCCAAGAGCGGATCGCTCCGGCAGATCGCCCCCTTCTTCGAGAAGTTCTGCCGGTAATGCCGAGCGGCATCTACCCCCGCACCGAGAAAGGCAAGGCCTGGGTGGCGTCGATGCCGATCATCCGCAACCAGATCGACAAGCTGAAAGCCCTCCCGGAGGACGCGCGGGAGGCGATGCTGGAGGCGTTCGCGACGGGGACGCGGGTGAAGAAGATCCTGGCCGCGCAGGGGGTCGGCTGCCGGGCGTTCTACAAGTGGCTCGAGGAGGATCCGGTCATGCGGGCGGCCTGGGAAGAGATGAAGGCCTACCGGGCCCGTTCCTACGCCGACGACGCCCAGGAAGCCGTGGAATCGGTCGAGGGCGTGATCCTGTCGACCGAAGAGATCCAGTTGCGGAAGCTCCGGGCCGACATCAAGCTCCGGCTGGCCGCGGTGACGAATCCCCGGGAGTTCGGCAAGTCGCCGAAGACGGTGCTCCAGGTCGAGCATCTCCACCTGACGGCCCTCGAGCGGATCAACCAGGAGGACACGGCCCGGCGGATGCAGGTCCTCGAGGCGACCGGCGCGGCCCACGCGCTGCCGCCGGCGACCCCGGCCGAGGTCGCGGACACGGCCCTGGCCGACGCCCTGGCGGGTTGCTAGGCGATGGCGGCGCCCGCGCTCGATCTCGTCACCCCGCCGGCGACCGAACGGTTCACGGTCGAGACGTTCCTCGCCTGGCAGCGGCGCTACCGGAACGACCCGGATCGCTTCATCCGGGAGATGTGGGCCGTCGAGCCCGACACCTGGCAGACGGAAGCCGCGAACAAACTCGGCCGGGACGAGCAGCGGCGCATCGCCATTCCCTCCGGCCACGGCGTCGGGAAGACGGCGCTGGCGGCCTGGCTGTCCCTCTGGTTCTTCCTCACCCGATTCCCGGTCAAGGTCATCCTGACCGCCCCGTCCTCGGCGACCCTCGAGGACGGCCTCTTCGCCGAGATCAAGATGTGGGTGTCGCGGCTGCCGGGCGCGGTGCGCTCCCTCGTCGAGGCGACCTCGGACCGCGTGGTGCTCAAGAGTGCGCCGGACCGGGCCTTCATCTCGGCGCGAACCGCCCGGGCGGAGAAGCCGGACGCGCTCCAGGGCGTCCACGCCGACTACGTGCTCCTCATCGTCGACGAGGCGAGCGGCGTGCCGGAGGCGGTCTTCGAGGCGAGCCAGGGCTCGATGTCCGGGCCGGCGCGGTTCATGCTCCTCCTCGGCAATCCGGTGCGGGCGCAAGGGTACTTCTACGAGGCGATCACGAGCGGCAAGACGGCGCTCTGGTGGGTCCGGGAGGTCTCCTGCTACGAGGCGAAGCGGGCGCCCCAGGAATACATCGACGAGATGGCGGTCCTCTACGGCGAGGAGTCAAACACCTTCCGGGTCCGGGTGCTGGGGAAGCCGCCGCTCGGCGACGAGGACTCGATCATTCCGCTCGACCTGATTCAGGCGGCCTTCGACCGGGAGGTCACCCTCTCCAGCACCGTGCCGATCGTCTGGGGGCTCGACGTGGCCCGGCTGGGGAAGAACCAGGCCGCCCTCGCCAAGCGCCAGGGCAACTGGTGCCTCGAGCCGGCGCATCGGTTCAAGAACTGCGACCTCATGCAACTCGTCGGGCGGGTCGCGGCGATGCACGACAGCCTGCCCGAGGCCAAGCGGCCGGCGGCGATCTACATCGACGCGATCGGCGAGGGCTCCGGAGTGGCGGACCGGCTCATTGAACTCGGGCTGCCGGCCGTCCGGATCAACGTCTCCGAGCACAAGGGCCTGACCGACGCCTACTACAACCTCAAGGCGGAACTCTGGTGGCGGGCGCTGGGCTGGTTCGCGGCGCGCGATTGCCGGTTCCCCCGGGACGACGAACTCGTCAAGGCGCTCTCGTGCGTCAAGATCGACCACCACTCCTCCGGGAAACTGCTGGTCGAGTCGAAGGACAAGCTCGAGCGGCGCCTGGCGGGCCGGATGCCGCGCATGGACGCCGCGGATGCCTTCGTGCTGACGTTCGCCGGCGGCGCGGCTGCCGCGCTCTACGGTCGCCGCCAGGCCGGGAAGCGCCGGCCGATCCTCCGCCGCCGGCTGCCGGGGGTTGTGTGACGAGCCGTACTGCGGTTACCGTCTCGCGCAGGTCAGCCCTTGCGTGGAGTGTGCGATGTCGCAACCCCTAGCCCCCCGGCGCCAGCCGCCCAGCGGGCCCATCGAAGACGCCGGCGCCTTCGCGTCCGCCGAGGCGACGCCGCAGATCTTCGGCGGCGAGGCTCCCGAGGCCGAGACCGCGCCGGAGGAGGCCTGGACGGACGAGCGGCTCCAGGCCCTGCTCCAGGCGGAGATGGCGGCGGCGGTCTCGTACTACGACAGCGACGTCGCGCCCAAGCGCACGGAAGGGAGCCAGTATTACGACGGCGAGCCCTTCGGCGACGAGGAGGAGGGGCGCTCGAGCATCATCTCGCGCGACGTGCGGGACACGGTGCGCTCGATCATGCCGTCGCTCCTGCGGATCTTCCTCGGGGGTGAGAAGTGGGGCGAATTCGCGCCCGCGGGGCCGGACGACGAGGAGGGCGCCAAGCAGCGGACCGAGTATCTGCAGGTCGTTGCGTTCAAGGACAATCCGGGATTCCGGATCTTCCGGGACTGGTTCGAGGACGCCCTCGTGCGGATGTACGGGGTCGTCAAGTGGTGGTGGGAGGAGAAGGAAGAGGTCACCTCCGAGTCCTATACCGGACTGCTCGAGGAGCAGGTCATGCTCCTCGCCAACGACCCGGAGATCACGATCGACACGCAGGCGGAAGGCGCGCCGGTGACGATGCCGGACGGGCAGACGGCGCCGACGTACTACGTCACCCTGACCCGGCGTCGGCGGAGCGGCCAGGCCCGCTACGCCGTGATCCCCGGAGAAGAGTTCTACATCAACCCGAGCGCCACCTCGCTCGAGACGGCGACCATCGTCTCGCATGTTCGCAAGGTCACGCGCTCCGATCTCGTCGCGATGGGGTACTCGCTGGAGTTCCTCGAGGAGCACGAGGGGACCGCGTTCGACTTCGCCCTCAAGGAAGAGTACCTGGCCCGTCACCCGGCGGTCGCGGGACTCGAGCAGACGGAAAACCCGGACCTCCAGGAGACCCTCTACGGCGAACACCTGATCCGGTTCGACCAGGACGGGGACGGGGTGGCGGAGTTGTACCGGATCTGCACGCTGGGGACCGACTACTTCGTGGTCGACCGGGAGTCGGTGCCGGAGATTCCGTTCGCGCTGCTCTGCCCGGACCCCACGGCCCACAAGCTCTTCGGCGGGGGCATCCACCAACTCGTCGGCGATCTGCAGCGCATCAAGTCAGCGATCCTCCGGGCGGTCATGGACTCGCTGCGGGGCTCGATCGACCCGCGCATCGCGGTGAACGAAGACTACGTGGACATGAACGACCTCCTGAACAACGAGGTCGGGGGAATCATCCGGACCACGGGCGACCCCAATACCGTGCTCCGCGAGTTCGTCGTGCCGTTCGCCGGTCAGGCGGGGCTCCAGGTGCTGGAGTACCTCGACACGGTGAAGGAATCGCGGTCCGGTCAGAGCCGTGGCTCGCAGGGCCTGGATGCGGGCGCGATGCAGTCGACAACGGTCATGGGGATTGCGGCGCAACTGTCCGCGGCCCAGCAGCAGATCGAGATGATCGCGCGGATCTTCGCCGAGACCGGCGTCAAGGACCTCTTCCTCGGGCTGCAGCGCCTCCTGTCGCGGCACCAGGATGTCGCCCGGATGGTCAAGCTCCGGGGTGGCTGGACCCAGGTCGATCCGCGCACCTGGTCGACGCCGCTCGATCTGGACATCAACGTCGGGCTGGGTATGGGCCTGCCGGCGGAGCGGCTGGCGACGCTCGGCAAGATCGCGGAGAAGCAGGAACTCGCCATCAGCACGATCGGGCCGTCGCCGCTCGTCGGGTACGAGCACCTGAGCCATACCTACCGCCGAATGGTCGAGACCGCTGGCTACCGGCCCGAGAGCTTCTTCGGCGTCGTCCCGCCGAACTGGGCGCCGCCGGCGCCCCAGACCCCGGACCCGGCGACGATTCTGGCCCAGGCGCAGGCCCAGGAGATCCAGGCCAAGCTCCAAATCGAGCAGGCAAAGCTCGAGATGGCGCGCCAGAAGCAGGTCATGGAGATGGAGACCGCCCGAATGAAAATCGAGGCGGAGATCCAACTCGAAGTCCTCAAGATCGAGGCCCAGCACGGTATCCAGATCGAGGAGAACCGGGTCTCGGCTGCGGTCGAGCAGTCCCGGATCGCCGCGGAGACGGCGGCTCGGCGCTACGAAGCCGACCGCGATGTCGAGGCACGACGGCATGAGGCAGAAACCGCCGCGCTGGCCCAGGCGGCTACCCCGAAAGAGAGCACCGGGTCATGAACCTCTTCGAGCGCGTACGTGCCCTCCTCGATGGGCCGCGAAGCCGGGCCGAGGTGCGGGCTACGGCCCACCAGGCCGGCCTCTGGCTGGAGGATGAGACCCTCAACCGGGCACTCGCCAGCCTGCGGCGCCGGGCCGAGAATACCTGGCTCACCAGCTGGGATACCGCCGTGCGGGAGGAGTGTTGGCGGGAGTTGCACCGGATTGATCTCTTCGTGCGGGATCTGCAGCGCCTGCTCGCGGACGAGCAGGTCGCCGCGACCGCGGAGGCCAAGCGGACCCGTCGGCGTGAAGCCGCCGGGACGGGAACTTGACACTTCATCACCACAAGGAGTAGGGTATGGCCGATCGGGAGACCGCCGCACCGGAACGTGAGACCGGCGCCCAGGAGGACAACGGACGGGAGGACCTCGCGGAACTGTTCGACTCGCTGCTGGAGGAGTCGGAGGACGCGGAGGAGACAAACGACGACCTCGCAGCCGGCGACGAGACCGCGGAGGATGCGGAAACCGAGGCGCCGGAGGACGAGGAGCCGGACGACGAGGACGAGGAGCCGGAAGCAGACCCGGACGACGAGCCCGTCGCGGAGGATGCGGAGGAGCCCGAGGCCGCGGAAGAGCCGACGGCGCTCAAGGACACCACACCCGTCTTCACCATCCGGGATCCGGACGGAACGGAGCGGGTCATCACGGTGGCCGAGGCGCGGGCCGGCTACATGCGGACCAAGGACTACACGCAGAAGCGGATGGCGGAGGCCGCCGTGGCGAAGGACGCGGCGAAGGCCCGCGACGAGTATGTCGCCGTCATCCAGGAGTACCGGAAGGTGCTCGACAAGGCGTATCCGCAGGAGCCCGACTGGGAGAAGCTCAAGGCGGAAAACCCCGAGCAGTACGCGATCGCCCGGGTCGAGTGGCGGGAGTTACAGGACGCCAAGACCGCGGCGGATGCAGAACTCAAGCGGCAAGCGGACCTCCAGGAGGCGGAGCGCGCGAAGAAGCTCGCCACCTTCCTCGAGGAGGAGCAGGTCAAGTTGCACCAGGCCCTGCCGGCGTGGAAGACCAAGCCGGAGGTCGCGCAGCGGGAAGCGACCGCGATCCAGGGGGACCTGACGGCCCGCGGCTTCACCCCGCAGGAGATCGCGGAGGGCATGGTGGACCATCGCATGGTCCTCCTGGCCCGCGACGCGATGCGGATGCGGGAGTTGGAGGCCCGGTACAAGAAGCTGCGCCCCCGGATTGCGAAGCCGGGCAAGGCGCCGCTGACGCCGGGGCGGGCGCAGGACGGCAAGCTCACGAAGCACCGGAAGCAGCGCGCGGCAGACGACGCGTTGCGCCGGACCGGCAGTGTCCGGGACGCCGCCAAGGCGTTCGAGGACATGCCCGAACTCGACTGACCGCCGGCTCCGCCGGCAGAAGGGTAGCATCACATGGCAAAGAAGGCCGGTACGTTCCAGACGTACCAGTCCATCGGCAATCGCGAGGACCTCGCGGACCGGATCTACAACATCAGCCCGGCCGATACCCCGTTCATGTCGAACGGCGGGCGCGGCTCGTGCGATGCGGTCCTGTTCGAGTGGCAGGAGGACTCGCTCGTGGCCGTGGACACCGGGAACAAGCACATCGAGGGTGACGAGACGGCGTTCGATTCCGTGACCCCGACCGTGCGACGCCAGAACTACGTGCAGATCTCGAAGAAGTCCCTCATCGTCTCGCGGACCCAGGAGAAGATCCGCAAGGCGGGGCGGAAGTCCGAGGTCGCGTACCAGCTGGCGAAGATCTCGAAGGAACTCAAGCGGGACATGGAGGCAATCCTGCTCTCCAACCAGGGCGCGTCCGCCGGCAACGCCACCACGGCGCGCCAGACGGGTTCGCTCCTGGCGTTCCTCAAGACCAACACGGACTTCGCCGGCGACGGCGCGGATCCGACGTACACCTCGCTCGCGAGCGGCACCCGGACCGACGGGACCCAGCGGGCGTTCACCGAGACCCAGGTCAAGAGCGTGCTGTCGGCGTGCTGGGCCTCGGGGGCGTCGCCCCGGATCGTGATGGTGGGGGCGTTCAACAAGCAGGCCGCGAGCGCCTTCACCGGCATCGCGCAGATCCGCAAGGCGGTGGAGGGCGCGAAGGCGGCGACCATCATCGGCGCGGCGGATGTCTACGTCTCGGACTTCGGCAACGTGACGTTCGTGCCGAACCGCTTCATGCGGGCCCGCGACGCCCTGGTGCTGGACCCGGAGATGTACGAGGTCGCGTACCTCGACAGCTTCGCGGTCACCGACCAGGCGAAGACGGGCGACACCGCGGCGCAGAAGCTGCTCACCGTGGAGTACGGCCTCAAGGTCGGGGCGGAGGCCGCGCACGGCGGCATCTTCGATCTGACCACCAGCTAAGGCTGGGTGTAGGACCCGGGCGGGGTGGGGTCACACCCACCTCGCTCACTTTCTTTCGGAGGGGCGTATGCTCGAGACTGGCATCTTGGGACTGGACACGGAGAAGGGCCTGCTCGAGACGTTCCACTTCGACGACACGACCGGCGAGGTCACGATCGCGCGGGAGCAGGTCCTCGACGACATCATCGAGGACGCGAAGGCGCGCTTCAACACCTTCGATGAGCGGGCGCCCTGGAAGGGGGACATGCACCACGTCGGCGTCGTCCCGGATGTCATCTGGTACGACCTTCGCCGGCGGTATCCGAACTGGGAGGAGTTCGAGCAGAAGCTGATCGAGTTCCTCAACGACCCGAACTACAGCATGTTCCGGACCCGCCCGGGACGGATCGGGAAGCGGTGATGACGGATCTCCGCGTGGTGGACTACGAGACGCTGAAAACGGCGATCGCGAACACTCTCAACCGCGAGGACCTCGAGGACCACATCCCGGTGATGATCCAGGATGCGGAGGCGATGTTCAACCGGGAGATCGGGTGGCGTCGTCTCGAGGTCACGGACACGGATACCGCGCCCGGTCAGACGGTTGACCTGCCGGTCGACTTCCTCGAGTTGCTGGCGATTCAGTTCGATGGGGATACCACGCGAACGCCGGATCCCATGACCTTGCCGGAACTCATCCGGTACCAGGTGGCGCATCCGGGGCTCCAGGGAATCCCCCAGTATTATGCCATCACGGGCAATCAACTGCGTTTCGATCGCACACCGCCTGCGGGCACGACACTCACGATCACGTCCGCGATCCGGCTGGAGTCGCTGGATGCGGTGACGCCAACGAACCGCCTGCTTCTCGAGCACCCCGACATCTACAAGTACGGGGCGCTGATGATGGCGGAAGTCTTCCTCAAGAATGACCCGCGGCTCGCGACGTGGACCGCGCTGTACCAGAATGCCCGGGACGCGCTGCGCCGGCAGAGCCGGCGCGCCAAGCTCGGGGCGAGTCCGCCCGTCGTGCGGAGCCGGAGGGTGTTCTGATGTCCTGGGACCGGGAAGATCTCATCGCCAAGGGGGCCACGGGCGCCACCGGCGTCGCCGGGCCCTCGGGTGCGACCGGCGTGCAGGGGGTGACCGGCGCCACGGGCGTCGGTACCACGGGCGCCACCGGCGTCGGTACCACGGGCGCGACGGGCGTCCAGGGCGCCACCGGGGTTCAGGGGGCCACGGGCGTCGGTACCACGGGCGCGACGGGCGTCCAGGGCCCCGCCGGGCCGGGCGGCGGAGATCCGGGCGCAACGGGGGCCACAGGCATCCAGGGGGCCACTGGACCGGCTGGGCCCACCGGAGCGGGGGTGACGGGGGCAACGGGGGTGGTGGGCGTCACGGGGGCCACGGGTGCCACGGGCTCGGCGGGGGCCGCGGGGGCCCAGGGCGTGACCGGCGCGACCGGCGTCGGCACCACCGGGGCGACGGGCGTCGGCACCACCGGCGCTACGGGCGTCCAGGGACCACAGGGAGCCCAGGGGGCGAACGGCGCCCAGGGGCCGGACGGTGTGACGGGAGCGACGGGGGTTGTCGGGGCCACAGGGGCCACGGGCGTCGTCGGGGTGTCGGGTGCGACCGGCGTCGTGGGTGTGTCCGGCGCGACGGGCGTCATCGGCGTGTCAGGTGCAACCGGCGCGGCTGGTCGTATCACCTTCTGGATGGGTGCTGGTACGCCAACGGGCGCGACCGGCGTGCTCGGAGATGGGTACATTGATAACTCGGGGTTCCATCTGTTCGAGCGGACCGAAGGCGGGTGGACGGATCGCGGAAGCATCGTCGGCGCGACGGGCGCCACGGGACCGGGCGTGTAAGGGGGCCTCATGGCGGACACACAGACACTCAACTACGGGTATGTCAAGCCGGAACCTGGGCAGTCCCGGAACACTTGGGGCGGAAAGCTCAACGACAACCTGGACGCTCTGGACGCCGATCTCACGGCGATTCAGGCGGCGGTGGACCAGGCGGAGGCCGACATCGCCGCGGGTGCGGCCCGGCTCGACACGCTGGAGGCGGACGGAGCCGATGGCTTCGGGCTTAAGACGCCCCTCAAGAACCACGGGGGCGTCACCGGAGCGGTGACCGTCTCTTTCGCCGACGGCCAGTACCATTACGCTTCCCTCAACGGCGCGGCCACACTCACGATCAGCAATCCCGACAACAAGACGGGCCTGCTGGCGCTCGAGTTGTACGGGAATCAGGCGGCCATCGTAAATGTCGTCTGGGCCGGCGTGACGCTCGGCACGGCGAATCTCCCGGCCACGATCAACTACACCAAGACGTATGTCCTCCTGCTGATGGTGCGGGGTTCAACGGTCATCTTCCTCACGGGAGCGGAGCGGTGACCGTGGACGATCTGCTCAAGTTCGCCGCGATGGTCGTCGCCCCCTCGGGCGCGGCCTGGACGGCGGTCAAAGTGGCGCTCAACGGCACCCGGAAGCGGATCGACGATGCCCGAGCGGAGGCGAAGGAAAACCACACTGCGCTCGCGCAGAAGGTGGATGGTGTGATCGTCCAAGTGGGCGCGGTCACGTCGGATCTCAGTTACCTCAAGGGGCGGGTCGCGTCGGTGCTCCACGCCACGCATTCCCACCCCGGGGAGCACGAGCATACATGAAATGGCTCTGGCTGGTCTTCTGGGATCCCATCCTCGCGTTCGACCTCCGGGACGAGCACGGCGAGCCGGACCACGGCAAGATCACGGGCTTCGTCATGGCCTGGGCGATCCTCATCGCGCTGCTCTGGACGGGGGGACGGATCCCGTCGCTCGGGCACACCATCACGTTGCTCGCGGCCGCGATGGGCTCGCGGGTCTTCATCGCGTTCCTCCGGTCGCGGACGGTGACGGTCCAGCAGACCCACCGAGAGTTCGGCGGATCGACGGAGGATGTCGATGCCGATGACCTCCTCCGGTAGCGCCGCTTTCGAGCGCGCCCTGGCCTTCGTGCTCTCCGTCGAGGGGGGCTGGTGGCCGGGCAAAGCTGCGAGCGACCCGAACCCCACGATGCGGGGGATCACGCAGAAGACGTATGACCGCTTCCGGGATCTCTGGCGGCGCCCTCGGCAGTCGGTGCGACGGATCGAGGAAGCAGAACTCCGGACGATCTACCACAGCTACTGGGTCGCGGCGGGGTGTCCGCATCTTGACTGGCCGGTCGCTGTCCTGCATTTTGACACGGCAGTCAATAGCGGGCCGGGAAATGCGAAGAAGCTCGGTGTCCGTGCGGGGTACCAGGTCGAGGCGTACTTCACGGTGCGTCTCGCGTTCTACGAGGCCATCGCGGCCGCAGCACCGGAGAAGGCGCCGAATCTTCCTGGGTGGAAGAAGCGGCTGGCGCGGCTCCGGACCTTCATCCGGGAGCACCCCACAGCATGAAGGAATTCCGTCTTGTTCTCGGAGGCGTCGCCCTCCTGCTGACCGCCGTGCTCGGGACGTGTGCCGGCCAAGCCATCGGTGCGGCGCGCGCCGAGCGTGCAGACTCGCTCCGCGTACTCGCGGTCACGGAACTCGCTCTGGCCCAGCAGGAAGCCCGCCAAGCCCTCCGGACCGTCGCCGCCTTGACCCAGCGAGTGGATTCCCTGCGCCTGGCGCGGCATGTGGCCGCCGCGCGGGGCACGGTGGCGCTGGCGACGTTGCCTCCGGTGCCCTCCACGACGCCGGATACCTGTGCGCCGTGGGCGGCCCGAGCCGTACAGGCTGAGACTGCTGCCCGGGATCTCCGGGAAGCGAACCGGCTGGCGGACAGCACCATCGTCGTACTGCAGCAGGGCCTGGACACGGCTCGGGCTGCCCTCACGGCGCTCCAGCGAACGACGGCCCAGCAGGTACCCGTGCTGGTGCATCAGTCGGCGCCGCGACGCGGGTTCTCGTGGAACCGCTTGCTTCCGGAGGTCTCGGTGGGGTACGGCGTGGTGTTCCCGCCCGGGAGCCCCGTCGCGCACGGACCGGCGCTCGTACTCGGGTATCGCATTCCCCTCGGGAGGATTCTGTGAGCCAGGAGACGGTGGTACTCAACCGGAAGCTCTTCGGCTCCGCCCTGCTGAACACGGCGGAACTGCTGATCGCGACGGAAGGCCCGGGCGGATACGGCGAGCGGCTCTGGGACATGTTCACCCGGGGCGGGCTCAACCTCGGCAGTGGCGCGGGCGCCCTCCGGGACTGGATTGGGCAGCAGCCGGGCTGGCGCAAGCGGTATGCCGCCGCAGTCGAGTTGTATGAGAAGCGCCGGGACGGCATGGACCCGAATCATCCGGAACTCCGGAGCCTCGAGCGCCAGTTGAAGGAGAAGGTGCGGGAGGCGGCCCGGCTGCAGGAGAAGCTGGATGCTGTGGACGCCCAGCAGTCCATCTTCGATCGTCTGGCGGCGACGCTGGAGAGCACGGTCGAGCCTTTGGCACTCGTGCCCTACCAGAAGACGCCGGCGCCGAAGCAGGCTCATCCGGTGGACATGGTGGCGGCGTTCACGGACCAGCATGCGGACCAGCGCATTGAGGCCGCGGCAACCTGGGGCCTCGAGCGGTACAACTTCGACATCTTCTGCCTCCGGCTGGAGCGATTCCAGAAGATGCTCATCGAATACGCGGCCGGGGTCCATCTCCCGCAGCATCGCGTCGAGCGCCTCCACCTCTTCCACATGGGGGACGCGCTCCACGGGGACATTCACGATCACAAGCACCAGAATGCTTTCGGGAACACCATGCGGGCCGCGGTGGCCGTGGCGGACGCCCAGGCGGAGATGCTGGCGGGGGTGCTCGAGCGGGTACCCTATGTCAACCTTGTCGGGGTCTCCGGGAATCATCCCCGGACCACGGTGCGGAAGAACATGGATGACCCGCACGACAACTTCGACTTCATGATCCTCGCGCTCATGCAGGCGCGGCTCGCGCGGTACATCGACGAGGGCCGGCTGGACATCCACGCGCCGCGTTCCTACTCGGCGTTCGTCGATGTGCGGGGGAAGCTCATGGCGCTCAACCACGGCGATGACGTGAGGGGCACCTGGGGGATCCCGTGGTACGGTTTCGCGAAGAAGGCGGCGCGGGTGCAGGCGCTGGTCGCACGGAAGGATGCCCGGGTGGACTTCCTCTGGTACGGGCATTACCACACCGATATGAGCGTCACGGACTCCGGGACGCGCGATGTCCACTCCGGCGCGTTCACGCTGACGGATCCCTTCGCGATCAACGCGGTGGGCGGGGGCGGGGAGCCGATGCAGTCGGCGATGATCGTCGACGACCATCCGGGCATGCGCTCCCGGCTCCTGGATCTCCCGATCTGGCTTCGGCACGAATGGACGGAACGGCAATACTGGCAGGGGAAGCTCCGGCCGCGGCTGGGGCGCACAGGCGCGCTGGCGGCGCTGGGTCAGGTGGACCGGCAGGCGGAGGAAGGTGAGTTTCCGATGATCCGGGCACGCCGGTAATGCTCATTCCGCTGGTGCTTCCGCCGGGAGTCTACCACACGGGGACGGAGTACGCGTCTGCGGGGCGGTGGAACCTTGCCAAGCTCATGCGGTGGTTCAACAAGGACATCATGCCGTTTGGCGGCTGGGAGCGCGTCGCGGGAGGGACCCTCTCCGGGCCGGGCCGCGGCATGCTCCCGTGGCGGCCCTCGAGCTTCGCTCGCCAGATGATGGTCGGTACGCCGGATAACCTCTACGTCTGGGACGAGGACTCTTTCATCAATGTGACGCCGGCGGGGTACGCGCCGGGCGTTGTCGATGGCTTCGACGGGCCGGGCTACGGTTTCGAAGGGTACGGCGACGGGGATTACGGGGTGGCTTCCGGGTCGCCGGCGACTCAGCCGACGATCTGGGCCCTGGACACCTGGGGTTCGCATGCCGTGGCACTCGCGACGCACGAGGGCGTGGTCTACGAGTACGCGAATAACGGCGCGCCGGCCCAGCCGGTCGCGAACGCGCCGACGGGCCGCTGGGCCTTCGTGACGGAAGAGGGCATGCTGGTGGTCCTTGGCGCGAACGGGGACATGCGGCTGGCGATGTGGAGCGGCCAGCAGAATAACACGGTCTGGACGCCGGACCCAAGCAACGCCGCAGGCGACTACCCATTCCAGACACCAGGAACACTGGTGGCGGGACAGCGGATTCGTGGCGGGAGCCTGATCTGGACCACGACAGATCTCTGGCTCATGCGCTTCATCGGCGGCACACTGGTCTACAACTTCACGCGGGTCGGCCGGGACTGCGGGCTCATCGCACCTCTCGCGGCCCAGGTGCTGCCGAATGGGACGGCGATCTGGATGGGAGCCAGGGGCTTCTATTTGTGGGACGGGAGCCAGGTGCGTCGACTGGCTTGCGAACTGCAGGACTACATTTTCCAGGACATCAATCTCACCCAGGCGGGGAAGTTTGCCAGCGGGCAGATCTCGACGTTCGGGGAGGTGCTCTTCTTCTACGCCTCAGCGGATTCGGAGACGAACAACCGCTGTATCAGCTACAACGTGCTTGAGAACCACTGGAACATCGTTGATCCGGATGGCACGATGCCCCGCGGGTGCTGGGCGAACGCGGATGCTTTCCCCCTGCCCTTCGCCGTCGGTGAGAACGGCCTGGTCTACCAGCACGAGTCCGGCTGGTCGGCTGACGGGGAACCCCTCATCGAAGCACGCTTCGCCCAGAGTGGCCCCCTGGAACTCGGGAACGGGGACCAGGTGATGGAAGCGGTCCAGATGATCCCGGATGATCGGACTTTCGGGGCGACGCAGATGCACTTCATTCAGCGGTTCACGCCGCACGGAGCCGTGACCTACCGCGGCCCGTATGAAGTGACGCGGCCGTACACGGACATCCGGGTCACTGCCCGGCAGGTCGGCATCCGGTTAGAATCCCTGGCGGACGAGGACTTCCGGATCGGCCGATTCCGGCTCGAGGCGGCGCCAGGAGGGGGGCGGTAGATGACGACGGGAGCAACGGGCGCCACGGGCGGCGAGGGGCCGCGGGGACCTCGCGGTGAGATCGGGGCCACCGGGGCTCGTGGGCTGACGGGAAACTCGGGCACGGACGGCGCCACGGGCGCAACCGGGGTCGCGGGAATCGGCACCACGGGCGCGACCGGCGCGCAGGGCGCGACGGGCATCACGGGCGCCACCGGCGTCGGCACCACGGGCGCGACGGGCGTGCAGGGCGCAACGGGCGTCCAGGGGGCCACCGGCGCGACGGGTGTCGGAGCATCGGGAGCCACGGGTGCCACGGGATCGGTGGGTCCAGTGGGAGCCACGGGGCCGCTCGGTGCGGACAGCTTCCCCTGGCGGTACGCCGGAAACGGTGCGTCAGGAGATGCGGACCCCGGGGCCGGCTACTTCCGCGCCAACGGGCTGGGGATCCTCGACAACGGGACTACGCAACTCTTCGTCTCCACGGACGAACTCGGCGGGAGTCTGGTCTCCGGATGGCTGGATTCGCTCGATGACGCGGCGGGAGCGATCAAGGGACGCCTGCACATCTTCCGCCGGGATAACCCGGCAAGCTGGGTCGAATACCTCGTTACGGGCGTCACCACGGCGACGGGATACCGGAAGATCGCCGTCACCTTCCTCACGACGAGCGGCGGAGGCTCGCCGACGGCCACGGACTGGGTGTTCGCCTTCGCCCGGAATGGCGACACGGGCGCCACCGGCGTCGGCACGACAGGCGCTACCGGCGTTCAGGGCGCCACGGGTGTTCAGGGCGCGACCGGCGCGGGGGTCACGGGTGCAACGGGCGCGGCCGGTTCCGTGGGCGCAACGGGCGCAACGGGCGCGGTCGGCGTTTCTGGGGCGACGGGTGTCGGTACGACGGGCGCGACCGGACCGACAGGGGCCGTCGCGGGCGGGATGTCCGCGCTATTCAGTGCGTCCACCACGGCGGCGGATCCAGGTTCGGAATACTTCCGGACGGACAATGCGACGATCGCGCTGACCACGAAGATCTACATCAACAAGAACATGGAGACCTCAGGTGGGGGCGGGGTACTCGATGCCTCGGCCTGGTTCGCGCAGATGGCCGCCGGGGATCTGCTCCATGTGGAGGCGGCGCTGGCACCGAGCCGCTTCGGGCTGTTCCGAATCGACGGGATCACGGATAACACGGGCTGGTACACGATCGACGTGACGGTACTGGTCTCATGGCTGGACTTCTACCCGACGTATCTGCATGTGTTCCGGCTCTCTCGCCGCGGTGCGGTAGGTACCACGGGCGCCGTCGGCGTGACCGGCGCCACGGGCGCCGTCGGCGTGACCGGCGCGACGGGCGCCGTCGGCGTGACCGGGGCCACGGGGACGGCGGGTTCCGCCGGCGGCCAGGGTGCGACCGGCGCGACGGGGGTCGGATTCACCAACCTCGGCGCTTGGAGTGGCGCGACAGCTTACGTGGTGAATGACGTCGTCACGCTCAACGGATCAAGCTACGCCTGTATCCTCGGGCACACGAATCAGACGCCACCGAATGCGACGTACTGGGTGCTGCTGGCGGAGAAGGGTGCTACCGGCGCCGTCGGGGTGACCGGCGCCACGGGCGTTGTCGGGGTGACCGGGGCCACGGGCGTTGTCGGGGTGACCGGCGCGACCGGCGTTGGCACCACGGGGGCCACGGGTGTCAAAGGCGTGCAGGTTGGGGCGACGGCACCACCCAGTCCGGCCACGGATGATCTCTGGGTCGACACCACGACTACGGGCGTCATCGGGGCGACGGGCGCTACGGGCGTTGTAGGTGTCACGGGCGCGACCGGCGTGCAGGGCGCGACGGGCCCCGGGCCGAACTGGACGATGCTCAGTCAGGCGTCGGATCAGAACGTCACGAACAATGCGACGCTCCAGAACTCGAATACGCTGACGTTCTCGATGGCCGCGAACACCAAGTATCGGATCCGGGGGAAGATCTTCCTGGACACCACGGCCGCAGGGGACATCAAGTACGGCTTCGCCCAACCCGCGTCACCGACGTTGGTGCGGGCGTATGTGGAGACCTGGATCGCGGGCGGCAATCAATCGGCGAACGCCGCGATCGCCACGTCAGTCACGACCTCGGCTTCGCTGACCGGAACTGGGACGACGGGTGCCGCCATCTGGTTCGATATCCTCTTCCAGAATGGCGCCAACGCCGCGAGCTTCACGTTCCAGTTCGCGCAGAACACTCAGACCAACGATGCGGGGGTGACGGTGCTCGCCGGGTCGTACATGGAGTACGCGGTCGCATGAGGAGGCAGCCATGACCACTGGAGCCACGGGGGCCACTGGGCCCGTCGGACCGCGGGGACCCCGCGGATTGCAGGGAGCCACGGGCGCCCGGGGGCTGACCGGGCATACCGGCTCTCCGGGGGCCACGGGCGCACACTACACCGGCGCCACAGGCGTCCAGGGCCCCACCGGAGCCGCAGGCGCCACCGGGCCGGCAGGACCCACCGGGGCCGGGGTCACGGGCGCCACGGGGGTCCAGGGCGCCACGGGCGTCGCTGGGCCGGCGGGTGCGACCGGAGCCGGGGTGACGGGTGCGACGGGGGCCACGGGCGTTCAGGGCGCCACCGGCGTCCAGGGCGCGATCGGCACGCCGGGCGCCACCGGAGCCGGGGAGACGGGCGCTACGGGCGTTCAGGGGGCTACGGGTGCTCAGGGTGCCACCGGGGCCACCGGGGTCGGTGTGACGGGTGCCACGGGGGCCCAGGGCGCCGCTGGGGCCAGCTACAGCGCGACCTCTTCCTCGAGCATTGCGGTGGGCACGGGGTCGAAGACGTTCAGCGTGGAAACGGGGCGTGCCTACCTGGCGGGGGTCCATCGGGTGCGCGCAGTCGATGCGGGCGATGCCACCATTTTCCTCGAAGGCTGGGTCACAGCGTACAGCGGTTCGGCGCTGACCATCCTTGTCGATGCGACGGGCGGGGCAGGAACGCATGCCTCCTGGGTGCTGGGCCTGGTAGGCGATCTGGGGGCCACGGGGGCGACCGGAGCCGGGGTGACGGGTGCCACAGGCACGCAGGGGCCGACGGGCCCCGCGGGAGCGACGGGGGCGGGCGTGACGGGGGCGACCGGCGTCGCGGGTCCAGCCGGTGTGACCGGCGCGACGGGTGTGGCGGGGCCTGCAGGAGCCACCGGAGCCGGAGTGACGGGGGCGACCGGCGTCGCGGGTCCAGCCGGTGTGACCGGCGCGACGGGTGTGGCGGGGCCTGCGGGAGCCACCGGAGCCGGAGTGACGGGGGCGACCGGCGTTGCCGGGGCCGCGGGTGCCACGGGCATCCAGGGCGCCACCGGACCCACGGGGGTTTACGGGGGCGCGATCACCATCCCATATACCTTCTCCACGACGACGGCGGACGCTGATCCGGGGAGCGGGAATCTGCGCCTCAACAACGCCACCCAGAGCAGCGCCACGGTCATTCGAGCGGACCTGCTGGCGAGCGATGGCGTGGATTGGTCTTCGGTGCTGGGAACGCTGGCGGGCTCGACCAACACGGTCAAGGGCCATCTCCGGCTCTCGAAGCGAACAGACCCGACGGCGTGGTTGCTCTTCACCGTCTCGGCGCTGGCCTCGCCTACCGGGTACAAGAACATCACCGTGACCTGCATCGGGTCGAGCGCAGCGAACCCGTTCGCGAACGCGGATGCGCTGCTGTTCACCTTCGAGCGCGCGGGCGATGTCGGGTCCGCCGGCGCGGCAGGCGTGACGGGTGCGACCGGCGTCGCGGGCGTGACGGGTGCGAC
>Ga0075464_10000065_pt1 | contig 39219 bp, 58 predicted proteins | sample DEB19_08_DNA_5_FD_75068 | JGI IMG/M metagenome (GOLD analysis project Ga0075464, IMG submission 75068) | Aqueous microbial communities from the Delaware River and Bay under freshwater to marine salinity gradient to study organic matter... | ecosystem: Environmental > Aquatic > Marine > Coastal ...
CGATTTTAAATATTTCTTCTTCTTTACCCTTTAATTGTGGGTTTGGTAACAAGATGAACAATCCTACGATTGCTTTAACTAATTCAATTTCATTTTCACTATATTGTCTTTTCATAGTAGGCATGCTGGGACTCGAACCCAAAATACAAAAGTATCAGTCTTGCGTGATAACCATTTCACCACACGCCTATGTTGGAAGTCTATGACTTCCATTGTGTTTTTCTAGTGTGTTTCCACGTTCTAAATTCTCTCCATTTGTGGTTTTCAATGTTTCCATGATTCCACGTCCACCCTTCTTCATAATACGGTGGATACAACTCCAATAAGAGAATTCTTCTGTAATCTTTTGAGCAAGTTGCTTTTTTAAACTTTGCTCTGCTTACGTTTACACTCATAACTTTTAAGTCTATTGTTTAGTAGACCTCAAAGCATATCAAATTCTTTTTTCATTTTAAACTAATTTTAAAAATTTCATTCTCACCTAACTTGAGATATTCATACTTCCTATTGAATGTTTCGTTATTCACAACGATAATTAATTCGTAAGGACCACCAACCTCTAAGTCACTAAACTCAAAATAACCTTTCTTATCAGTTACACTATAGTATCTATAGTTTGTTGGTTTGTGGATTAAAATCAGCTCAAGATTCTTGGCTGGTAATCCGTTTATTTCTATTTTACTACTAAATCTTGCTGAAGTTTCTTGTGCTACTGCCAGACATGTAAATAATAAAAAGAAACATATCAATTTTCTCATATCAAATATTTTAGCACGCTCACTAGGACTCGAACCTAGAACAACGGTTTTGGAGACCGTGATGATACCATTTCACCATGAACGTATATAATTTGTTTCGAAGGGATTCGAACCCTTACACTCTCCTTGAGTTACCGTTTTCTCTACAGCAGTCAGTACCCAGTTTACTCTTTTGACTCACATAACAAATTTGGGTGAAAGACGGGGCTCGAACCCGCAAGGACATTCCTGTCATCTGGCTCACAACCAGACTCGCTACCATTACGTACTACAGTCACCATGTATTTGGGTGGTATATCGGGTTCGAACCGATGACCCTCGGCACCACAAGCCGATGCTCTAACCAACTGAGCTAATACCACCATTTTTGAAGAGAGTGTGGGATTCGAACCCACAACCCAGATTTCTCCGAGTTACCTGTTTTCAAGACAGGCTCTTCATCCAACCAGATACTCTCCATTTATTTTTTTAATAATAATTTTTTAGACCTATAGGTTGGTGTTTGACTATGACAATTTGGACAAAGTAATTCTAAATTACTTAATAAATTGTTAGAATTATTCCCATCTATATGATTTAATTCTAACGATATTGGTTTTCCATTGTATTGGTTAACACCACATTCCACACATTTATACTCAAAATAACCTTCAGAAACTAAACGTTTACTTAATTTAGAAGTAGGATATTGTGGATGTTTCCCATTTAATATATCTTCAATTAAATATTTTTTAAGACCTTGATTTGTTGGTTTATATAAACCATATTCAATCGCTATTCTCTTAAAACTTCTCCAACTTATATTCAAATAAATCGATGCTTCACCCATTGATTTGGTATTTGATATTGCTTCAATTATTTTTTCTTTTTCTATTTCAATTTTCATTATTCTTCTTTTTTAATCTCTACAAAGACTACTGTAAACCCACCTTCTTTTTGGAATCTTAATTCTCCATGATATCCGCTGGCATCTGCTATCTTTCTATACTTGTCAACTATTAGGTCGAAATCTTTCATCAAATTAACAGTTTTTTCTTTTCCTAAGTTTCTTACTAATTCACCCATAGCTGTAAAATAAAAAACCCGACTTAGCTTTTGACTAGTCGGGTTTGTTCGTTATATGTGATTACGGTTATACTTCCGTACCACCTTCACAATTAAACATACCCGACACTTGGTGACTATTGCGTCTCCAATTCGAAATCGATATCATATGTATGTTAATTGTTCTCATTTTGTTTGTTTTTTTTTTGTTTATTTTCTTTTTACTGTTGTTCTTTTTACTTGAACTGTTTTTCTACTATTTGTGTTACCTTTTCTTGTTTCGATAACTCTAGTGTGTGCTACTCTCTTATGTGTTGCCATATCCTATTTGATTATAAATATGTTGTTATCTTTAAAAGTTATACAAAGGTACTACATTTATTTTGATTTGTCAAGCTTTTTTTTAATTATTTTTAAAATATTTTCTAATTACTTGATTATTAGTTATCTACAATTTACACCTCTAAGACCAAATTGAGTGCTTCCTAATGGTGAATATGTCTTTAGTTGAATTGGATTCTTAACATCAGCCTCAACTGTTGCTATCGATGGTGGTTTAATCGTATAAAATAAATATTCAGTTTGACCACCAGCCCATAATTGTTTTAGTTTATCTAACCCTTCTTTAACTTCTCTTCTATTATCTTTCTGAAACTTAAACGTTTTATCATTTAACATAAAGTCGACCAATTCTTCGTAGCTAGCAAATTTTTTAACATCTTGCTCTACATTAATGAAAGCTTTTGAATTTTTATTGGCAACGTACAACTCACTTAGGTTAGCAATGTATAATGGAGTATAGTTCCATTGTTTAGCGTAAAGATTTTTATCAGCATAGTATCTTGTATCAAAAATAACATTACCGTCTTTGATAAGCTCTAATCTATCTGGAATAGAACCAGGAGTCATCTCAAATGAACCGTTTCCAGTTACTGTAACATTATTACTAATAAAATCATTAGCCTGTGTTGCTATTCTACCTCTATTTTTGATTGAACCCAACGCACAAGGTGTTGTTCCAGCATCAAACACTTCTACAGTTACATATTGGTGTTCAGTATATTTTGAATCGTCTCTATTACCTTCATCCCATTCTGGACCACCAACAACAGCATCAACCTTAATTTCAATATTATCCAATGGAACATGTGAAGCTATTAATTCTTTTAATACGTCAGCACGTTTTTTTGCTAATTCTCCTTCTCCAAACCCTTCTTGATTCGGAACCTTAGATTCTGAAGCTGTAATATAGATTACATAGTTATTATCTGGGTTGCTAGTTACATAGTTTTTAATCTTTCCGATATTTTCTTTTTGGTAATTGCTTTTTAAGTGAAACTTACCACTCTCAAAAGAGTTGGTAAAGTTTACGGTTAAAAGAGAATTGGATTTGGTAGTTGAACCTATGTTGAATGGATTTGCAGCTTTGGCCGCTGGTTTAGGGGCTGGAGCCTGTTGTGTTGTTTGAGCGGATTGATTTGGTTCTGTTTGTTGAGCGTTGGCACCGATTCCACCACCAATAGAAGCTAAACCAGCAGCTAAATTGGTTTTCCAATCTTCTTCTAGTTCAGATGTGTTTTCGTTTACTATACCTTTTGATTTCAAATATCTTTGTTCGGATAATAAGTTTACCTTGTTGATATTTAATTTCTTATCAAATCTTCTCATATTCTTTTTAATATAAATATCAATTTTATATTAAAAATTATATTTTTCTACTGTTACATATACTTGGTCAGTTGTTGCAACTAGTATTCTTCGTTTTAACCAATCATCTAAATTATTCAACCCTTTGAATTGTTGGCCCCAGATATAATCAACACCTAGAGTCTTAGGTATGTCTTTTAATTTGTTTCCCCAACCCATTCCTCTAATTGATTCATCTATTGCTAACAATACACCTTCAACACCTACTAGATTTTCAAATTGTGGGTCATTGGTAAATTCAGTTACTTGATGGTTTCCTAATATGTATACACCTATGATTTTGTCTTCATAATCTATCATAAATGATTGTTCCCAATCACTTACATTTAACATGTAAGCATAAAAATCTTCTTCAGCCATCAAATGACTAAAAAATGGGTATGAAAACGATAAAGCTTCTTTGATTATTTCCTGTGGTATTCCTTGTCTAATGTTCATTTACTATTATTTCAAAAAATTGATAATCTCTCGGCATCCAAATATGATTTAGTTGTTCAACATCATATTTAATTATACCTAACCATGGGTCAAGTATGTCGAATACATCACCGCTATAACCGTTGGCTATAATCCAGTGAGGCATCCCTTGTGTTATTGTTCTAATTATTGGTATGTTACCAGAATCAATAACTCTTTTCAACAAATCAAATGGTCTTTTAGAATGGATATATTCTACATACTCCATTTTCAAGGCTTTCATACCTTTTTCCATTCTATCTGGTGGTGTTCCAACAATCCAATCAGTTCCACATGCTTCTGCAATACCTTCTACGGTATCAGAAATCTCAACATCAAATGGTAAATCATTTGGGTGATTTAACATATAGTTTAAAGCCATGTATAAACATGTTGGTCCACAAGTATTTCCTGTTGGTTGTGGGTAATGATTAATCGTAATCTTCATCTTCGTAGTTATCGTTATAATATCCTTCGTCCTCGTCTTCTTCATCATCATCATATTCGTCTTCTTCTCCGATAACTTCACCCAAATAGTCTTCAGTAATAAAAAATCCAAATTCACTATCGAATAGTTTTTTGAATGTTTTTACTTCTTCTGCTGTTATTTCAGTAAAATCAACTCTAGATAAAAGGTCTTCACCACTGGTAAAGTTTAATTCCGAACCATCACTAAATTCATAGGTAAACGGCCATGTGATGCTAGAAGCTAATTGTTCGTAATTTAATACTTCTCTGTCATTCATGATTATGAAACCGTTAAGTTCGATATCATCAGACCAATCGTTAAATGTTGCTAAAAATTTTGCCATAGTTAATATTTTTAGATAAATATAGCTATGGCAATATAAAAATAAAGTTTATTTCTTTAATAATTGTTTAAAGTTGTCAGTTTCCATTTGTTGAATCTTCTGTCCCAACTCTGGTCCAGGTTTTAAATCTGTATTCATCATGACTTCTGGCCCACTAACTGTTAATTGAAACTTTAAGAACGCATCTAATAATTTAGAATCAATTCCACGCAATTTACCAAAAGTTTTAATCTGTTCTGGAGTTACGCCAGCATGTTTTTCAGCTTTTTTAAGTGTTACAGCAGTATCTACCGATAATTGTAACAAAGCAATTAAAAATGTTATCGCTTTTACTTCTTCTGCTGAGTATTTCAAAACATTTAGTTGTTTTCTCAAAGAATCTAAATTGTTTCTTTTCAAAATTGTAGCAATTACAATTATTGGGTCGCTATTTTCAACAAAATCCTTATCAACTGCCAATCCATTGAATATCCAGTCAAATAATTTGTAACCATCAATCATTTGTAAGAATTTCTTAACTGATTTTGCCGAAGCAATACCTTTAAGAAACTCATCACGAATTCTTTCACCAGAGATACCCTCAAGGCTAGCATCTTTAACCAATGCAGCGTGTGTATCTGGGTCTAAGTCACTTCCGAACCTTCCAGCAAATCTAATTGCTCTAAGGATACGTAAACGGTCTTCACCAAATCTATCTTCGGCAGCACCTACAGTTCTTACTATACCTTTTTTAAGGTCATCTACCCCACCAACCAAATCCACAATTTCATGTGTGTCAATATCGTAGAACAAAGCGTTTATTGTAAGGTCACGTCTTTTAACATCACCAGCTATATCAGTAAAGCTAACAGCATCTGGTCGTCTACCACCAGACAAGTCTTCACGGAATGTTGCCACTTCGTATTCGCCTTGGTCAGTAAACACATTGATAACTCCAAATGATTTACCAGTAGGTAAAGTCTTTAGTCCAGCATGTTTCATCATTTCTTCTACTTTGTCTGGAACAGCATCGGTTGCTAAGTCGTAATCTTTAGGTGTTTTACCTAACAAAGCATCACGTACAGCACCACCAACAACATACAACTTGAAACCATTCGTTTTAAAAACGTCTTTGATTCCTTGTATATCTTCTGGGATTGGAATATCGAACTTGATTCGTTGTTCCATTATCTGTCCTTCTCTTAGTATTTGTCTAATCTCATTTTTCATAATGCAAAGGTAATGAATTTATTTTTAATGTGCAAATTATTTACTTCTTTTTAATCTTTCAAATAATTGTCCTTGGTGAATAAGGTTTAAAAGTGTTTCTAAGTCAACGTTTCCTCTTTTACCATCCATAGTTACGTTATATTCTCCTGGGATTTCAGTACCAAAGTTTATCTTGTTAACTTTAAGCGTTCTACCTTTATCGGTTTTATATTCCGTATCCATTTCTATTTTATGTTTACCCAATGCCTGTTTAGCGTTGTTGAACCTTGAAACGTTTTCATCACCAATTTGGTCAAAGTCATAACCAATCTCTGTTAAGTGTCTGAAGATTGATTCAACATCATCTTCATCAGCATAATCAAAAGCATCACCATCAAATAAACGTAAAACTTCATCGTCATCAATCTTATCTGGGTCTTTTTCATAGATAAAACCTAAATAAACTGAATGGGAATCAGAACCATATCTTAGTGTACTCAATGCATTTTCTAATACTGATGGGGTTGTATCGCTATTCAAAGCTTCTTCAAATGTTTCACTATAACCACCATTAGCTATGTCTTCAGCACTATTTATTAGTATAAAATCCCAGAAGTTATCATAAGCTCCTTGTAAAAACTCAGCAGCTTCATTATCATCTAATACATGGTCAAAAAAGTAAGAGGCTTCAATTGCTCTATCGTTTTCATCCATAAGCTGGTTGCTTTCAAAGTGTAATTGATATTTCTTGTTGTCATATTTATTAACCATAACATACAATCGGCCATCACTATTGTAATGGTCAAACATATTATTGGCTTGGTCAGCAGCTGTACACCATTGAGTTCCTTTTCCGATAAGACATGAAGCTCTTTCAGTTTTAGGAATCATTATTAACCAATTACCATTCTCAAAAACCTTATCAATTTCATTTTGTTTTATTTGACGTATCTCGTCTTTTTTACTAGTAGCCATAGTTTCATCGCCACCTTCAAATTCTTTAACGACATCATATAAATCATTTAGATTTTTGAATCTGTTGATATCTCTTGATTCACTAGGAATTCTGTTGATGAATTTATCAAAAAGTCTTAAGTATTCTTTAGCTTTATAGAAATCTTCTTCTTTTAATTGATTTGTTTGCACCAAGTTATATAGCCAAGTGAAATAACCCTTATTAAAGTTATCACCTTTTCTAGGGTATATATCGTTTAGTTTTTGGAACAATGATTCGTCACCTTTAAGTATTGGAAATTTTTCTACATTTGAGTAAAACTTGGTCCACGCATCTTTAACTGTAATCTCATTGATTAGACCTTCTCTAAGTATTTGTTTGATTGTTAAGTTCATTGATTGTTAATTTATTATAAATATCTATTAAACGAAAAGAAGGCCATTACGGCCCTCTTTTTATTCTTTTACCAACTCCACTTCTTTAAGGTGTTCTTTGATTTTCTCAATCAATGCTTTATTATCAACAGCGTTGATTTCCGTTTCAATCATCGCAACCAACTCTCTCATTTTTTTAAAGTATGGGATTGATTTTGTTTTCACGTATTTTGGGAAAAGATAATCTTGTAAATCCCATTTCATCGCACTCGTAAGTGAGCGAGTCATAAGTTCTACGTGGTTACCGTTTATCATTAACCTTCCGACAAATTTATAACCATCTTGTTCAAATGGAATAGCTTTTAAGATGGTTTTATCGTTTACAACAAATAAGTGTTGAGCTGATTTTGAAATATAATTTTTTGAATCCTGTAATTTTTGTTCTTGTGTTTTCATTTTGTTTTTTTTAAGTTTATTTTTATGTTTTTGTCCAAGTACATAGACACGATGTCTATGTTTATGTCTATGTTGGACATGTTGTCCAAGTATTAAATAAACTTAAGGCGGTGCTCTGAGAATCTACATCATGATTTCTTTGTTTTAGTTATTGTTATCAGAGGTGCGGGAAGGATTCGAACCTACATACCCATTCTTGCGGAATGGTACCTACCATTTGGTTACCCCACCTTGTATCAAGGATAAATCCTTGCTATCTTATCTATAATTTGTAATTTACCTTTGAACTTCAACGAACCTTTGGTGTGTGGATTGTCTGGTGTTTCTTTTGTTGAAAAGCTTATGCCAGTTTCCATATCAACGTGGTCTACATAATGGGTTTCACCCTTGGCTTTGATTACCCACATTGGAATTGTAGGGTCTTGCAAGTGCATCTTATTAAAATGTAAAATGATTTCGGTTCTTTTATCGATATTAAGCATATTCTAACTCCTTTCCTAATAATGGACATGAACTGGTCAATTTACGAGCAGCATCAGTTGCTTCAAAAGCGATGGCTGTAATTTGATTGTTAATATCTGGTTCACGGAATACTGTGTGCTTGATACCTAGCAAAATAGCTTTGGATGCTAATTTGATTAATTCTTGCTCATTGGCAACAGTAAGAAATGCTAAATAGTTTGATTTTGTTTGCCATTCTTTTGCTTCAACAGCGTGTTCGTGTTGGAAGTCTATGGCAGCATGTCCAGATTGGACTGCTTGGTAAGCGATTGGTAAGTCACGTCTTGTGACAACTCTTAATTTTTGATTGTTAATCTAATTCATCTTGTTTGTTTTTATATAAATATATTAATGTTTATTAAAAAGTAAATCTTTTTGTAGTTCTAGTCGGACTCGAACCGACATTTCTCCGTTTTAGAGGCGGGCGTATTCACGTTAATACTATAGAACCTTATTGTTATACAAAGGTATGACAATTTTTTTATATATGCAAATTTTTATCTAACTTTTTTTCAAAAATTTTCCTAAACGCATAACTTTCTCTTTAAATTCCTCAAACGTACCATTGTTTTCAATGATTACATCAGCACAACTTTTATCAATGTTAAATGATGTTGCTGGTTCTTGTGGAAGTCTTTCCGAAGCATCTACCCAGATAATAAGGTCGAAAAGGTCTTGTTTGATACATTCTAGGATTTCACCTCTATCACGCATACCAACATAACAATCAGCCATTTCAAGGATGCCTTTCGCAAGTTTGGCTCTATCATCTTTGTTATAATCACAAATTGATTCGTACCATTCTTGTCTATGGTTAACCCTATCTTCAAAACACTCTACTGAAGTTTTATAACCATATTGGTCTTTTAACTTATCATAAAGAAATATATCAGCAGCAGCTTGTGATGATGATACAAATGACATTCCGTATTCTTCGTTGATTATTTCGGCAAGACTGTCTTTACCGTGACGCATGTGGCCAATAATAAGTAATTTTTTAAATTCTTTTTTCATATTTTAGTTTAATTAATCCCATTCTTCTAGAGTTTGGTCTCTATCTTCCAAGACACAACGCAATCCTTTTAATATATCACAATGATAAGTTACTGATTGTCCATTAACAACACCAACAGTATTGATACCTAATTTATCATAGAATTTCTCAGCATCAACCAGATAACTTCCTAATAATGTCGTTATCTCAAGACCTGTAAAACCCATTTCATGTTGTGTTGGCCAATTATAAACAATGTCCTCAACATTTTCTATTGTTAGTTTTTCAAATTTATACTCCATTATCGTTTTCTATTACTACTGTTATTATTCATCATAAACATAATGACAAATACAAATAAAATTGCACTCATAGTTTTTATACAAAGATACTAATTATTTTTCAATGATGCAAGTACTAAACAAAAAAAGTCCCAGAAGGGACTTTAATTATGAGAGTAAATCAATTTTACCTCGGAGTATGTCTTTAAGACTGGCTGTCTTGTTAGTTATATGGTCTACAACCAAAGAATCTTTAACTCTATATGTTCTGCGTTTGTCGCTTCTATCACCTTTGCCGATTTGGTCTCTTCGCTCTTCTACGCTTTCTTCTAAGTGTCCAGTTCTATAAAAATCATTCACACGCTTTTTAAGCTCTTTTAAGGCATCTTCTTTGTTCTTGTGTTGATTTCTACCATCACGAACCACTTTTAGCCCTGTAGCGATGTGTGTGACCACTACGCATGAATCTGTTGTGTTCTTGTGTTGTCCACCGTTCCCAGTTCCTCTAGTTGTTTCTAATCGATATTCGTTAGGGTATAATTCTACCTCTTGATAATCGTTTTCTTCTAATAGTGCTACTGTAATCGAACTTGTATGAACACGTCCCTTCTTTTCAGTTGGTGGGACTCTTTGCCAACGATGATTTCCTACTTCATTCTGGAATATCTCTTTTACCTTTGGGCCGCTAAAGACATAGATGGGCAAAGCCGCTTCTTTCTTCGACTACGCTGCATTCTAAATTGTTAAGTCTTGCCGTTTTGGTGTAGATGTCTTGCATCTCTTTCACCAACAGCTTCGCATCTGTTCCACCTTCCGCATCACGGATTTCTAAATGAATTTTTCCCATTGGTTTTGTTTTTAGTTGTTTATTATAAAAAAACCCCATCGATTGATAGGGCTTTGATGATTTCAGAATAGCATGGTTTTTCTTTTTTTTCGTTAAATAGATTTTTTTAAATTGCTGTAACTATTCTTTGTTGTAGCGGGGAAGGGAATCGAACCCCCGACCTCAAGGTTATGAGCCTTGCGAGCTACCACTGCTCTACCCCGCAATATGTATACCAGAAAGGACTTGAACCTTTATTTAGACCCCCACTGGGTCTTGTACTAAACTTGTACGACTGATATGTGTTGGTCAGAATCAATTTTTTTCCTATATAAAGAGTTAATTGCTGCAATGATTCTTTTACCGTTTTTTTAAGACTGTCCAGATTTATACCCTACCTTTCGGCTGTCCAGATATTAACCCTGTCTCAATATAATTTATCTCAAAATGGTTGTTTGCTTTTTTCATCCCAGCGGATTAACCCTTTTTGCGTCTTCGGCTTTGCTTTGGCGAGAGTCTACTAATCTTCGACTACATCCTACTTGCACCTTTTGGGGTGGTTGACGTTTGTTTAATTTTTTATACTGGCTAAACTCCCATTCTCCATTTTACTTTGATACTATCTCTGTGTTTTTTTTGGATATCATAGCTGTGTCTGTTTTTGTTGCAGAACCCATTTTTCTAGATAATGTAAGAACGTTTTCAAATAAATATACACAAAGATACTAAATATTTATCTCCGTGTCAAGTTTTTTTTCAATTATTTTTAAAAAATTTTAAAAAACCCTGTAAACACTGGCTATCCAGCTGTTGGTTGTTGTTGAGTTTCTTCAACAATAATTAATATTTCATCCTCTTTGTTAAGAGTATACACAATATTGACAACTAAATAATACTTGTCAACATACCAAATGTATTCATCTTTCCTAGGAATAAATGTTAATTTTAAGTTTCTTTTTATCGGTACCCATTTACAATCTAGAATGGATGTATTATATTTTCTTTTAAACATAATTAAATATACGATTTAATTTAAAATAATCAAGTATTTATTATAAAATAACAGACAATCAAAATACTATCACCATGGGATGCGGATGCGGAAAACCACAAACAGGGGGAACTACAGTTCCACCAACACCAAGCAAGTAATCTTGTTTAAACCATAAAAGGACCTATTTGGTCCTTTTATTAATTAGTATCTGGTGTATCTGGTGTGTCAGTATCGTCTACTGGTGGTGTTGGTGGGACTGGTGGTGTACCAATTGTTGTACTACCACTAGCACCATTTTTACCAGTAAATTGTTCACTAGCTGTAAACCCTAACCCACCGATAACAATCCACTTCATTGAATCGTATATAGATTCTGTAATTGTTAATTTAAAGAATAAATTAGCAATAAACCCAATGCACATCATAATAAAAGCCGCAATAGCGATAACTCTTTTACTAGAAACATCTCCATTTGAAGAACATAAATCACTTAAAAATTTTTTCATAATATTGTTTTTATATATAAATATACAGAAAACAAAAAACCCTCAACAAAGCGATTTGTCAAGGGTTGTAATTTCTATCCTAAAGGTGAACTAGGAAGAATCAAGGTTGAATTTTAATTGAGGAGCATACGGGAATCGAACCCGTGTGTTGAATATTCTTCAAAAGCTTTCTACATGTTTATCCAATTCATTAACTGGCAATCTTTCAAGATGGAGATGGTTCCGATATCTATAACAACCCGTATCCAATTTAACCACTCATACGAAAGTGGGTTCTAGTGAATTATCACAATCAAGTGGATTACCACTATTAGCTTCATTTAGACTGTAGCTAACTCTCCTGTTGAAACCATTACAGCTTCGTTAAGGAAATTTTCTGAGACGATAAAATCGTTGTCAATTCAATTTTTTAATAGACAGATTAAAGTGCTTCCAATCTAGCACTACATGCTTACCAATTACGACTATACTCAGTCAATACCTTGGATGCCCCATAAATTTAAGAACGTATAACTTATAAATATGTGGGTTCCGATTAAAAAACCCACATTTTTATATTTCTTATACAAAGGTACTACATTCTATATCTAAATGCAAGTACTTTTTGATTTATTTTTTGTTTTTTATTGGTTTTTTAATGATAATATCATCAATTATCCCATAAGCCTTAGCTTCAGTAGCGTTTAACCACATATCTCTATTGGTATCAATCAAAACTTGTGCTGGGTCTTTATCGGTATAATCACCTAATAATCTAAACAATTCTGTGTTGTATTTTTCACCTTCAGCGATAGATACTCGGATATCTTGTAAATTTCCAGAAGCACCTGTTGAAACTTGGTGTAACATTACTCTACTATGTGCAAGGCTATAACGCTTACCTTTGGTTCCAGCACCTAATAAGATACTTCCCATACTTGCAGCCATTCCTGTGTTCAACGTAACAATATCTGAAGTGATATAATTCATTACATCAACAATTGATAACCCAGATTTAACTGAACCACCTGGACTGTCTACGTGAAGTGTAATATCATTTACATCTAAATTATCCAAGAATAATAATTGTGCTTGAACTACTGTGCTCATTCTATCGTTGACTGGACCAGCTAACCAAATAATTCGGTCCATCATAAGTCTAGAGAAAATATCCATCTGTGTTACACGTAATTCTCTTTCTTCAAGGATATACGGTGTAAGAGAAGCGTTTGTACCATAAGTCATCAGAGATGATTGAGCACCGTAAAGCTTATCTTGCATTTGCTCCCAATAAAAGAAGTCTAAACCTGTTACGCCCATATGTTTGATAGCGTAATCTTTAAATTCGTTTGTTAAATTCATATTTTTGTTTTTTGTTTTTATTCTACTAATTCTAACATTAGATGTATTGGCGTATTTTCACCAACATAACCACCAGCAATATTATAACCAAAATGTTCCATGGCCATACTATATTTAGATTCTTCAATAGTTTCACCCTCACATACTTCGTCAACTTCCATGTCTACCATTAGAATTTTAATTATCTTATCAACATCGTAAACGACTAAGTCTTCAAATGTTCCTCGACCCCAATTGTCAATAATATCATTTTCTTCACTAAATGGGTCTTCCAACTCATCTTCATAAAAGAAATCCAATTTAACTTCAATTAGACCATTGGTATCATAAACTTGTAGAGCACCGAAATCGGTTCTTCTACCTAAACCAATGATTGCCTCATCTAACCCATCCCACAATACAGCGTTTGGGTTAAATGTTGCGATTTCATCCCTAGTCATTATTTTCTAGGAGTTTTAGCGTTTTTAGCTTCATCTTCAGCTTGTTTTTCAGCAGCATAAAGAGTCGTAATCGATTCGTCAAGTACATTCCATACATCGTAACCGTATTTGCTTAAAACACCTTTGTAAGTGTTAACGTCAGTAGCTTTGAAAGCTATCTTATCTTTTTCCATATCAAATGAAATACCAGCCAACGATTCTTCAGCAAGAATGATTTGTTGCTCTTTGGTTAATTGGTCTAATATTTTTTCATTCAACACGATGATGATATCATCACCAGTTCGGTATTTTAACAATTCGTTAGCTTTGTTAACCTTGTAAGGTGCTTTAGCTTTGTTGTCCGTTAAAATTGTAATGTTAACATAATTTGATAACCCAGCTTTCTCAATCAATTCCTTGTATAAGTCTGTCGTGTCTTCAAATGGTTCTTCGTACTTTGCCATAATAGTTTTTGTTTTTAGTTGTTATTAATTTACACAAAGATACTATTTTGTTTGTGTAGTTGCAACTTTTTAAAGAAAAAAATTTATGAAATCTATATTTTCTTTCATAACTTCATCAATCATAGGTCTAAGATTTTTAATGATTTTACTTCTAATTGCATCGTCTTTAAAATACCAATCATGCTTAATTTCATCCCAATACCACGTTACTGTTACATTTTCAGCTTTATGGTGGTCCCAATAAGTTTCAGTCTTGCTTTTTAACTCAACATTTTTAATAATATCAGTTATGTAAGCTTTGAACAATTCCTTATCCATTCATAACTTCTTTAAGATTGATTATCGCAGCTTTTTCTTCATCAGTTAGTTTTTTAGGTATATCTAAGCCTAATACAATAATCATATCACCTCTAGAATCTTTACCATACGGTTTAACGCCTTTGAAGGGTATTTTAAGGTTCGCACCCACATCGCTATGCTCTGGAATACTAATTCTTATTTTACCACCCTCTATAGTCTCTATTTCGACTTTGTCACCTAGAACCATTTGTGGGTATGATAGTTTTAGATTCATTTTTAAATCACCACCAACACGTGTAAAAATCTTATGTGGAAGTTCCATTATCTTTATGTGTAAATCACCTTCTCTACCAGATTTAACACCATGGCCTTTACCAGTCATTACAAATACAACACCTTCTGGTACACCAGCTGGAACTTCAACTTCAACAGTTTCGGAAGTATTTTTTACACCACTACCTTTACATGTACCACATGGTTTTGTGTATGTTTTTCCAGTGGCACCACATGATTGACATGGTATTGTTTGTTGAATATGACCCATAGGGGTATTATAGATTTGATTTACCATACCTCTACCATTACATACACCACAATCATGAACATCTTCACCACCATGACCATCACAATCATCACAACTTACTGTTCTATTGTATTTATATGATTTTTTAACACCTGTATAGATTTCTTCTAATGTTAATTTAACAATTAAACTCATATTATTACCAACTCTATTGTTTTGGTTAAATTGTCTTCCAAAATGTTGGTTAAATTGGTCATACATGTCTTGCATATTACCATAATCTCGACCACCGCCTTGCGTATGACCAAATTTATCGTATTTTACTTTCTTATCTGAATCAGATAGTACTTCATAGGCCTCAGAAACCTCTTTAAACTTTTCTTCAGCATCTTTATCCTCTGGATTCACATCTGGGTGTAAAGCTTTTGCTAATTTTCTATATGATTTCTTAATTTCATCAGTAGTAGCACCTTTTTGCACACCTAAAACCTCGTAATAATCCCTTTTACTCATAGTTAGTATTTATTTTTACACAAAAGTACGTAAATTAATTGAAATATACAAATTTATTATGGTTTTTAGAGTGATTTTACTTTCAAATGGGGAATATAAGAAGACATTGCACAGATGCAAGAGTCGAGAGACTGCATTTATCAACTTCCATATGCTATTAGAGGAAAATAATGTAATGTACCCTAGAAAATTTATTAATTCTAACGGTATTAAACCAGTTAAGTATCAAATATGTATATCTAAAGTTACTGAAGAAGGGGATACCTTTAGAACTCTTAGAGATGACTATGGTAAACTATATACTGAACAACCACTAGGTGATTGGACTATACTACATTCAGATGAATATCAAGTAGAAGAAACTTTTTGGTTATATGGATTAGAACCTAAAAGTGATAGACCAACAATTACAGATGTCGTTAAAAGATTAATGATTGGTGTTCACGCTAAGAAGATGGTGAAACAGATTATTATTGTTCATAATAAATTGGTTATTTACAACGAGGACCAATTTGATATGGTAATTTGTAAAAACCTAGAAGATGCTCAAAGACTGCATCATACCCTTGCAAAGATAGCCAAAAAGCAAAAGATTAAAAGTTTATTGTTTATGGGTACAGCAACTCCAGCTACTGTTAGTAGAATGTATGACCTTATTCACGATGAAACTGGTTGGCCATATACCAAAATAAGAAGAACAAGTACTAGACCCTAATACTTGTTCCTTTATTGTTTTTAGAATAAACCTTCTAGTTTTACAACTAACTCAGCAATTCTTTTATCGTTACGAGCGATTACTTCTTCCATTTGTTGTGGTATATTACCAACATGGTGAGATTTTATTTTAGAGTTTTCTCTTTGTAGCATTTCGCTTTCTCTAATACATGCATCATAAATGATTCCTTTTTCTTCGTTACTCATGTCCTGTGTGTTTTCCATTTTTTATTCTATTTTCTATTTTTTTTAAATACTCACCAATATTATTTTCATTTATGGTGGTATCTGGTGTTATTTTAAAAATCCTTCGTTCAATTAAATTTTGTATTGTTACAACACCATTATGTTCTTCTGGTGAATCATAAGCATAAACGTGAATTTCATTTATTGGATATTTCTCATCTATAAATATCGTGTAATTACCTAATAGTTTAACAGTTTTAATAAATCTGTGCATTGTTAAATCTTTTATCAATTTTTCATATAAAGATGAGTGAACACCAATTGAATCTAAATTTAAACCTTCATCATCATCATAGTTGATTACTCTAGCTAAATTATCAATGATTCTCAATAAATTATTATTCCAGCTTTCTTGTGTTGATAATAGTTGAAATTCTCTTAAAGATTCTGGGGTTTCAGTCCAACCTAAATAATCCCAATTAACCTTGAACTTTCTTGCCATAATTAATCACATTTACAATCACCACCTGGATTATCACCACAATCACATGGCTTTGCATCCAATTCAACTTCTTCAGTTTCTAATTCGATTTCCATACCAATAGCAAAGCTAGTTTTAATATCTTCAACCATTTGATTGATTTTAACCATATCAGCTTCAGCGATAATACTTGGGTTGATGCATTCTACTCTTTCTTCACCTTTTGTTGGTAAAAAGAATGCTAATGCGTTTGCATTTTTATGTGCTAGCATGTTGTTTATTGATTCAGCAAATGGCTGAATAATGTCTTTCATTTTCATCATTTCAGCATCTAAGTAGAATACGATGATTAAAGGGTAACCTTGTTCCATAATTTATTTTAATTTAATTTGTTCGGAGTAATCGGAAAAATTAATTTCATCAATCACTTCTGTTATCATGTTTTTATTGGAACTACGAAAATCATCACACTCGAAATGTTCAAATAATAATCTATTAACCATTTCTGATTTTGCTGACTCACCAAATACTGTGTGTGCTTCTAACATTTGACCATGTGTTAATTTAACATAAATTATGTATTCTGAAACAACTCTACCTTTATTTACAGAGCTCATTAATCTATCGATTTCTTTTATAACAATTCTTTTCATTCTTCTATTCTTTAAATATACTATTAGTTTTATTTTTATAAACAATAATAGACAATTTTTTTGAATGTGTAAAGTATAAAAACAAAAAAAGCCTCAAAAAGAGGCGATTTTCTTACTTATTTACAAGATGCGGGGGCGTTTTTTTCTTCTAACCCTGTTATGAAGCTTTCCCATTAAAAAAATTGTTAGAGGATTGGGTTCCTACAGTTGTTTAAGTTTGATTAAGTTTTTTTTGTGTTTTGTTGCAGAATACACCTTTAATCAAATAAGTAGTTAAGAAGCGAGGCAAGTTATCACCTCGCACTTAATGATTACGAAGTTACGCTAGCGTAACGTTCAGCATCGATAACACTCATCATCATCGAGTATGGAGTCATGTCTTTACCACCTAACAAGTTAGTAAGTAAAGCTGGGCTGAATCCAGATACCAACGCAGTACCATTCTTATCGAATTGAACTGGTTTGTTGTTATCACCTCTAGAATGGATGTTCCAATATACGACTTTAGGCATTGTGTACCCAGCTTCCGCATACATGTTTTCGAACATCTCTTGAGCCGTTGAGTTCCAGTTTCCTCTTGTACCAGAGTTGAATTCCATATCGGAAAGGATAAGAACCATTGTAGGCATCTCATTCTCAGAAACGTTAGAGTCTTTGGCTTTTTTAAGAATTAACCTAAAAACTGCTTCGACATCCGTAGACATAGCCCAGTCAGCTCTCGCCAATTGGTTATATCTTTCGTTTAAGCTCCCTTTAAGGATTTGCAACGTAGGGTTGTTAGAGAAAGTAACAAAAGCATCTTGGAAAGGACCAACATTTCTTTCGGAAATGTATAACCCCAATGAAATTGCTACGTCCATACAAGTCAAGTTAGGATTGCTCCCAGCTGGACATGACATAGAACCAGAAACGTCAACCACTGGTAAAAATCTTTCAGCACTACCATCAAGATAGTTTGGTAAAGCATTCCATTGTGCGTTAGCACCTTGAACACTACCTTGTTTAAGATTTTTCACAATGTCGTATGGATATACGGCACCAGCGTTAATTTTGGTTTCACCTTTTTCGACACTAGCCAAGTATTCTTGGAATCTAGTTAAGTCATTCTTAGAGAATGCTTTCATAAGGTCGCTCATTGCTTTTGAAGGCAATTTAGAATACTCAATTTTAGTCCAGTCTTTAGAACACATCAATTGCTCGACAGTGTTAGAGTTTTCAACTAATAATTTTCTGTACTCTTTTGGTGATAAACCTAAGTACTTTCTTAGAGCATTCGCTACTCTTTTATCCTCACGGTTTGAAACGTTTGGACGTGGCATCCATTTAGCACATAGACCATTTTTAGAGTTTAAAGCTTCAGCTATTAAGCCAAATGCTTGTGTTTCTAATGGTGTTCCCACTAGAACTAAAAGGTCATCCCATCTACCGAATTCTGCAATAAGGTGTAGGTTTTTAGCCAATGTTTCAGTACGATTAGCTGCAAGATAAGAGATAATATCTTTGAAGATTTGTCTCTCACCAGCACCACCTCTAACGTCACGTGCCCAGAATAATAAACGCATCGCAGTCAATGAGTTTTCAGCGAATGCTTTCGTAAACGCATTTATTAAACGTTGCTTATCTTGACCTCTCATAGCACCAATTTGGAAGAACAAGTCAACACAATGGTTTAAAGATGAAGAATTAGTTACCATACCGTTTTCGGTAAGTGAATTTTTTGTTTGCATAGCATTTAATAATGTACTCATGATTTTGAATTTAAGATTGTTAATTTAAGTGCTACAAAGGTACGAATTAATTTCCCTTGTGTCAAGTTTTTTTACATTTATTTTTAAACTTTTTTTTAAATCTTTGTAAACCAAGCTTTTACGGTGCTTGTTGTGTTCTGAATATTGTGAAATTCCACATTTGTTATGGCAGCATCTGATACAAAGTAAAAGCCAACTTGACCACTATAGTGGCTACCACCGAATGGTTGGAAAAAATACAATGAAAGTGTTTTGTTGGTTGAGGCTACACTACTGCTTAATTGGTATGGTCTATTGGCACCGTTGTTAAGAGTGTAGTTTGTGTTGTCAATAAATCGAATTGTATCGTTTGGATACGTACTAGCAAAACCACTCATTACTCTTGTTAAGACCCATGTGGTTCCAACTAATTCGTTATCAGTATTTCCAGCTGTCCAACTAGGTAGCGTACCACCGTTGTTGTATTGAGCTTGCCAATTATTTACATCAGTTATTGGTGTTGTACCAGCAACATAATTTCCAGGTGTTACTTCAGTACATCCAACCAATAGGATACCCATTAAAATACTTAAAAGTGCGATGACGATATATCGTCTAAAAACATTATTTTCCATGTGATTTATTTTACGAAATTTCTAATATATTTTGTTCTATGATATTTGTTTGAACCGATTTCTTTTAATGCTGCTATGTGGTCTGGTGTTAAATAACCTTTATTGCCAGCCCAATTGTATTCTGGGAATCTATCATGTAACTTTGTCATGTATTCGTCACGTCTAACCTTGGCAACAATAGCTGCTGCCGCAATTGACGTATATGTGTCATCACCTTTCGGTACTAGCGACATCATATTTGTGTAGTCTTTTTCTTCTGGGTAGCTTTGCCAAGAAATACCATCAACCAATACGTGTTCTGGTTGAATTGTTAACTCGCTGATACATTTATACATTGTTTTGTATGTTGCTTTGTCAATTCCCATGTCGTTGATATCTGTTACTGAACCAGCATTGCATGAGATAGCGATTGCGTTATCTAGTATTAGTTGATAGGCTTCGTTGCGTTGTTTCTCGGATAGCTTTTTGGAATCTCTTATTAACGGTGATGAAAAACCTTTGGGTAGTATTACTGCTGCGGTCACAACTGGACCAGCACCACAACCTCTACCAACTTCATCTATACCACAAATAAACTCTAACTCAGATACGCTATCTGGTGCGTATTCTAAAACTTTAGTCTTTTTTACCATATTTTCTTTCAAAATAATCATAAATACCCCAAGCAGAGATGATTGACCATGTAGCCTCTAAAATTATGAATGGCGTGTAACCAATAAGGCAAGATGCGATGCATGCCATCACACCACCAAAGAAATTTAGGAGAATGTAAAAAATGTGGTCGTTGTCTAATTTGTCCACAATGTTGAGCAAGAACGCTACTAGCATCATGGTAACTCCGATTGAACCTATTATATCATTTGTATTCATAGGTCAAAGGTACAACAAATAATTGTAATAAACAAATATTATCCAATCTTTTTTATAAAATTGACCACGATGTCCCCAATCTGCACCTCAAATTCATCTGAAGGTTCGAATTGTGTTGTAGGTGAGTTTGTTTTGTAAAAAATAGCTTCATTCATATTCCTATGGTTTTCACCATCTAAAACATAGACAAGCATCAAACCATTTTTATATATTGTATCATCACCAACTATCGCTGTGATTGTATTTATCAAATCTTCGTATTTCATATTAAAATTTTGTGAATAGTTTACCTAAACCTAACATCAATTTTTGACCCCAAGTTTTTTTTATTATTTTAGCTTTTCCTGGATTCTTTTTAATCTCAGCACCCAATCCAGTTTTCAATTCATTAACAAATTGTGTTTTTTTCAAAGCTGTTTTGTATTTTTCCATTAATACCTCTTTTTCGGCTAACTGTTGTTCTCGACTAACCATTTTGTCATTGCTCATATTATAAATGTTTTTACTAATATAAGTATCACAGATGTTTTAGTAAATACTTTTTTGTTATTATCGACTATTGACTATCAATAGTAAAATGTCTATATTTGAAATAAAAAGTATGATAACATTAATTTTTATTCTAATTTGTTACGGAGCTTGAAACAATATGATTTATGGTTCCCTTTTTGAAGGTTTCAGAGCCACGTTAGCTAAGTCTGGTACTGGACCTTACAGTATCCACAAATTATTTAATTGTTTTATGTGCTTAGGCACTTGGATGGGATTTGCTATTTCAGCGATTCTATTTTATTTCGGATATCAAAATTTAACACCAATGGGTTCATTGGGAGTTACAAATGTATATCTGATGGTTTTCTTAAACGGGTTGGTTTCAACAGCTGGCGTATGGTTAATACACACTGCACAGGAAGCCTTAGAAAGAGCTTTTACCCAAAAGTAATCTACTAACCCACATTAAATAAAAAAAGGCCTTAAATGGCCTTTTTTTTGTTTAATATCCTTTTGAATCTATGCACTTGTCACAGGCATCATTAGGTCCGCAATCACAATCGGTATAGTATTCTGGTTCTTCGTTTGCCATTTCAACTTTACGTTTAGGGGGTAATTCTACCTTGTTTGGTTTTTTGGTAGGTGTTGATGTTGGGTTACGTTTTTTATTCTCTAGTATTCTTCTATTACGTTCAGCTCTAGCATCTTCTTCAGCTAATTCTCGTTCCTCATCTGTCATTTCAATTGGGTTACGATTTTCATCTAAAAAAGCTACACTTTGTACAGCTGGCGTTGAATCTATTGTTTCTTCTTCGAAAGCTTCTTCAGTATAAACTGGAAGTTGTTCCACTTCTTCTTCAATATCCATATCGAAATCATTTAAACTTGGTACAAGGTCTTCACCAGTAAAGGTAAATTTTAGTCTTTGTAACTTGGCTAGGTCTGTTTTCTTGAATAAGGCTTTTAATTCATCAAATTTAGCTCGAAGCAAGTCATGTTTCTTTTCTCGCTCTAAATTGATTTGAATTACCTTACCGACATATCCTAGTAGTTCATCTAAACCAATCTTAGGGTTTTCACTAAATATCATATGGTAATTTAGTGATTCATCACCTTTTACTTTTTTGATATTCGCATCTTCTGGCACTGTCCAACCTTCTTTGAATACAGCATCAACCAAAACTGTTCCATCTAAGTAACGGATACCGATAACATATGGTTGAAGTGAATCTAGGGTTTTTTGTATATTTGACATAAGTTTTAGTTTATAATTTTATACCCGTAAAGATTACGGATAGCAAATATGCGATAGAAACACCCAATATTATTAATGATGTGTTACTAATCCTATATTTTGTTGGTTCTTCTGGTGTAGAAGTAAAAAACGCTTGTATAAAATAGTAAGCATGTCTTACCACGTTTAAAAACGACATAAAAAATGACATCATTAATAATTTATTGAGTATATCTACTAGCATATTAATTAGTTTTTAGCGTCTTTGTTTTTAGCTGAAACGTCTTGTCTCAAAGCTTGTGATAATGTTCTGATTTCTTGTAAACCTTTTCTAAGTCTTACACCAGCTGCTTTGTTACCTTTGTCGTAAAATTTGTTTGCGTCTTCTTCTAATCCAGCGATTAGTTCTTTTAAGTCATTAAATTTTTCCATCTTGTTTTTCTTTTTTTTCTTCGTTATTGTTATTTTGTGAAATCATATCGTTAAATTTAGCGATAGTCATTTCTAATGTGGCTAATTTACCCACAAGGTCTTTAATAGTGGTTGATTTCCAACCAATGTCACCCATAGTTGAAACTAGGGCTTGTTCTAGGGCATCTTCCAATTTTAATTGTTCGGCTGATAGCTCTAAAAGTACTACGTTAAAAAGTCTTTCTGTTTTCATAATGTAAAACTACTATATTATTATTTAAAATAAATAGTAAAACCTAAAATTTAGACAAATTTCAATGATTTCTCAAAAATACTGTAAATTTCGATAAGAGTATCGATATCTGAATTGGTTTTTATCTTTGTATAATCAAAAACATCATTCCATATTCTAAGCAATCCTTTGTCGGTATAATCAAAAGGTTTTTTATCCGAATAACTGTAAAACACTTCAAGCATAAATTCTAAAAAATAATCATATAGTCTAGGGTTTATGAATATAATACCTTCTTCAGCAAAGTTAACTATATTCTTCTCCCAACACCATTTAAAATGATTTACTTGAGCTTCTGGGTTGGTAACATCATCACCCAAATAAGTATCAAACGCTAGTATCAATAATGATTGTACGAAATCGCCATAAAGTTCACATTTTTCGAACTTTATATTATTTGATGTGTACAACATATTAATACTCTCTTTACTCATAGGGTTGTTAATATAGGCTAAGAAGCTTATTCTATCATATTTGTTATTCATAGTTTTAATTTTATTAGAATATAATGGTTAACTTCTAAAAATAAATATTAAACGATGTCATTAGTTGTTAATAATGTATAACTGAATGAGTTACCATGGATTAATTTTGCTTTGTTTATTATAGCCATAAATTCTTTGAAATCCTTTAGTCTTTTAAACACTTGGCAACCTTCTGACCAGTTTTCAACAAATTGAGATTCCGTTTTAGGGTTTGACCTGTGGATGTTGATTCCGAAGATACCTTCTTCCACAACAACTTCATCGAAGCTCATATCTTTGTTCTTATCTCGATATACCTTAACTTTATTTTGTTGACATAATGCTTCATATTTTCCTTGATGTAACCCAACATGGTGTGAACCTCTATATTGATTCGGAACCAGCCTTGCAACTCCTTTTGGATTGTGAAACTCTAATATGGCTTTTGTACCTGGGTCTGTTGTTATAGCCCATTCATGGTATTGCCACACACCATTATCTTTATATGATAATGTTATCACATCATCAAAGACATTGGTTACTTTTTTACCAACGGTAAGATTTCTAACACCAACAATGTTAACGTCAAAACCTTTATCCTCTGTATCATCGAACCAAACATATCCTTTGGCTTCGATAGCTTTTTTTATTTTATCTTTTGTATTCATATTTTATTTTACCCAACTGTAATATCTTTTAGTTAATGAGATTCTTTCATCTAATCCTTTCTCACCACCATTTATTTTATGTGTTAATTTAGTTATAACATCATCAGTAATACCTTTGTCACATATAGACCATAGTTTATTCGTTTCAAAAAAGAATAATGCTGATTCAAATGGAAAATCTGTAGCCACTAATTCTGGCGTTGTTATAATCTCTGGTTTCTTTAAATAAGCTGACAATAATTTATAATTGTCTTTACCCGTAGTTTGTAGGGCTCCTCGGCCTATAAAAAAATACCCCTCACGAGATGCTTCATTACCATTGCCCATTCTATTTGCGTAAACTCTAGAAGCTATCTTGATTGGTTGTCTAGCATATAGTTCAGCCATATTTCCAGTAAAATATTTAGGGAAAGTAGCTATTAGACCTTTTGCTGAATAGTTTAGATTTTCGTTGAATGTTTCGAAGCCACCTGTTTCGTGTGCTATTTGACCAAAAAAATGTGCTGCTCTTATCGCTGTAAGTTTGTAATATTCCATTGCTTTTTTAAGAGTTGTAGGTCCAAATGAACCATCAGCTGGTGCACCAATTTTCTCTTGAAATTTAATTAGACTCATAATATTGTTTTTATTATAAATATCCTATAAATAAAAAAACCACTCGATTTGAGTGGTTTTAGTATTTTATATTTTAATTACATTCCTGTGTTACCACATTGTGCTAGTTCAGCTTCTAAACGGTTAACTTTTCTTTTCAATTTGTTTACCATGTTAGCTTCATCACCCATTCCTTCTTCATATGATTCATCCATTTCGTCTTCATCATCTTCGCTACTCATTTCTTCAGCATATTTAGCTGGGTTCATTTTAGCTCTTTCTTTATCCTCTACAGGAACTAAGATTGGGCTAGGACCAGCACCGATGATATAATAATCACCTGTTGATTTGCTAACCATAAGTCTAGCACCACTTGCTTTTGGAGCTGCTGGAACTTTAACTTCATCTTCTTCATCATCTTCACTTGGAACTTCATTAGAAATTTCAGCATCAGCTGGCTCAGCATCAACATCACCATCTTCATCATCAGATTTATTCCAATCATCATTACCTTCTTCTTCTTCCTCTTCTTCGTTTTCAGTGATTGGGTCTGGTTTTGGTAATTTTGTACCGTTAATATGTGTACCGTAATCTTCTTCTTCTTCCTCTTCTTCTTCACTTTCATTGATTGGTGTAAATACTTTACCGTTTAAAGTAAGACCTTCACCCATGTGAATGTGTTTTTTTGCTTCAGCAGCGTGAGGAACGTTGATATCTTCCCAGTGACCTTTTTTAGTTGATACAGCTTTTGTGCTTGTTTCAGTTGTAGGTGTTTCAGTAGCTTCAGTAGTTACTTCTTCTTGTGTTTCGTCTTCTTGTTCTTCTTCATCTTGTTCTTCATCATCATTAAATGATTCGTTCATTTTGATATGTTTTTTTGCTTCAGCGGCTTGAGTACCGTTTGCATCTTCCCAGTTACCTTTTTTAGGTGCTGGTGCTTTTGTACCTTTATCTGTAGATACTGAACCTTCTACATGTTTAGTAGCTTCTGGTGCAGATTTTTTAATATCTTCTAAGTTACCTTTTTTAGGAGCTGGAGCTTTCGTTCCTTTTTCAGTTGATACTGAACCTTCAACGTGTTTCTTAGCTTCTGGTGCGTGTTTAACAGCTTTATCTAAATCACCTTCAGTTGCATCTTGGTCTTCAATATCATCACCTTCTAAAAGAGCTTTTGATTTGTTCCAGATGTTTCCGAAAACAGCGTTTTCATTAATTCTGTCATTACCTTTAACTAATCCAAGAGTTTCTTGTGATTTGTAACCCCAAAGGTGTTTCATTTTTTGCATGTCTTCATTAACCATTTTCTTGTCAGATGCTGTTAATACTACTGCTCTACCTTCAGAAAGTGTTCCTTCCCAACGGATTGTGTAAGTTTCGTTACCATCAGTCATTTCGAATTGTTTGTTATCCGTTCTATATGATTCTGGTATCATGTTAAGTGCATTTCCAACACCGTTAAACTCTTTTTTAAATTTAAGTCTTTTCATTGATTCTTTTATTTTTGGTTTATTGTTATCTTTATTATCTTCTTTAGCTTCATCGCTATTTTCAAAATCGTATCGGTCTGCATCACCATAAGGTTTACCACCTTCGATATCTCTACTAGCTGAAGCTTCAGCACCTTCATTAGTATATGCAGAGTGTTTTCTCATAGATTTTGATGGATTTGGGTTTTTCATAATAACATCACCAAAACTAAGAATATCATCAGTTGCTTTAGCTCTTTCTTCAGCAGAATCTTCTGCATTTTTAAGTTTAGTCTTACCAAAGTCATCAGATGACGAACCTTGTGAAGCTTCAGCATTACCCATGTCTTTACCACCTTTGTTACCCATTCTTTGACTACCTTCTAAAGCTTCTTTAGCTCTATCTTTAAATTCTTTGTTTGGGTCTCTATCGTATTCGTTCATCTCTGTACCGTTTTCGATTTCCATCTTGTCGTGGTATTGTTTTTCTTTGTCTCCGTTGTAGTTAAATTTATTCGTAGCCATTTTACCAGAATCTTTATCTGATTTAACGTTTTTCTCGTAACTAGTTACATCTTTCGCAATTGCTTTAACACCAGCTTTGTTAACTTCACCAGATTTTTTAGTCACAGCTTTAGTAACGTTAATACCAGGAGTACTAGCTTCATCTCTAGCTTCAGACAAGAATCTTTCAGTTAAGTGTTGTTTTATTATATTTTTATCCATCTTATTTGATTTTATTATAAATATCTTAGTTTTTTGTAAAGTTGTTATGCTTTGGTCTTTTTTGCCACAATAATCGATTTTATCTCATCAATTGTTTTACCAGTCTTTTTAGCGATTGCCTCATATATTTGGTTTTCACTCAATGATGGGGCATTAACGTTACCTTTTGTTTTCTTAACACTAACTACGTTATCAACCGCACCAGCACTACAACCAGCACCAGCTGGTTTGTTATTCAAATCAACACAGTCGTTGAACTCCACAAAGCCACCACCAGCCCATTGTGTTTTAGTGTGTGCTTCACTTCCTTCTTTAACTACTGGTACCTTGGTTTGTCCAACCTTAGCTATTTTTTTTCTAACTAATGGGTCATCACTAAATAAACCAGCCGCAGTACCTGTATATTGACCAGTAGTACTACTACCAATGCTACCATCACCACCACCACAGTCAGTTTCTTCCAAGCTTTGTGATTTTTCAGTTTCTCTTTTAGCTAACTCAGCATCTCTAATTGCTTTTAGTTTAGCAACCATAGCGTTGTGTTCTTCTGGAGTTTTTTCTAAACCTTTCTTAGGTGTCATTGCAGCACTAGTATTTGCTTTAAATTTATGATAAGCATCAATTGCATCATCTTCATTTAATGAGAAGTCCAAAGCGTTAAAAATTGCATGGTCTTTATCATACATATTTAATAGGTCTTGTTTCAACGGTTCATCAATTTGTATAAGTCTGAATTTACCACTATCCCATGCATTTAAACCATAACCAACTTCATTTTTATGTTTCATAGCAAAGTTAGTTACAAATTCACCACTCAATGGTTTTTCAGATAAATCACCATATAAGAATACGAAGTAATTCTTACCATCAGTTAAGATACTGATTTCGTAGTTGCTTCCAATAGTTTTTAATGGTCCGTTTATCTCAGCAAAATTTTCTTCTTCTTCATCATCTTCAGAATCCATGTCTTCTTGATTCCATGGAGCATTAGGGTCATGTTCGGCACCAGCTGGATAATTTTCAGTTTCCAATTCTGGGTTTGATGTGCCTGTCATTGCGTTAAGCTCATCTTCAATGGCTTGTTTGGCTTGTTCTGGATTACCACTAGATTTAGATAATTTGAATCTACCATCTTTTTTAACTATAAGTTTTTTAGCTAATAATTCATCAGTAATTTCATCAAATGTTAAAACACCACCTTGTGGATTTTTAAATTGTGGAAAATCTTTTGTTTCACCATATAAGTAATGAATAAGTTCAATTACTTTACCTTGTACTTTATCTTCACCTTCCATCATTGGTTGTTTGAATTTACCTTGAGCACTTTTTGGAATTCCAGGTGCTGCTTTTTTAATGTTGAATGGCGTTTCTTCTTCTAAGGATTTAACACTACCAGTTGGTAGAGCTTTAGCCATAGCTTTATCGACTCTAGCTTCACCACCTTTTACAACAGGCATCTTAGGGATTGCTGTTTCTTTTATAATTTTAGAAGCAAATATTCTATTGTATTGTTCTTTGGTAATTTTAACCAAACGTTTTCCGTTTTCTTTATTTTGTTCCATGATATAGTTAGCTACTTTTATTTGTTAAGTTATTTCTCCAAACACCTCTTTGAGTCCATAGAGTCTTGTATAGTTGTGTGATAACGTTTCTAGTTATTTCAACAACCTTATCTTCCAATTCTTTATTGTCTTTAAGTTTATCCTTAACAATCTTCTCTATCTTACTCTTGAATGCTTGGCTATCCATAGAAACTTTAATTTCTTTAGTGACATCAGCTTTCGTAAGATTTTCGTTAATTTTTTTTATATTTTTAGACATCGTATTGTTTTTATTATAAATATTATGTTTTAACAAAAAAAGCCCTATTATAGGCTTTTATTTATTTAATATGTAAATAGATTACAATATATCTAATCTATTGGTTTTTAATGTTAATTTATATTTTAATAAAGACTTGTCGTCATAGTTTAATTCGCCAAAATCTATCTTGCTTATTAAACAATCACCTAATTCTATTTTTTCATATATAACTCCAGTTGCATCCAGAAGTTCAATATCTAAATTGAATTCTTTTCCATTAAAAAACCATTCATTAATTGTTTTTATATTTGATTTAGATTTTGAATTACCAATATAATCTATCATCTCTAATTCAAAATCACTAATGTATGTGTTGGTTTTAATTTTAAAACCTAAAATATTAACATTTTCATGTTTAATTATAGGTAAATTTACGCTAGAAACAAAGAATGGTTTAATATTCATTTCTGTTGGGAATTTAACCAAGAATCTATTTTTTGTTTTTGGTTCAAAATTTGGTGGTAGTAACATTGATTTACTTAGCCCAGTTTTTCTTATTTCAGCCAATGGATTTTTCTTACCAGTTAATTTTTCATATTTTGGGTTAGGTTCTCCAGTCTGTGGGTCATACATAGGAACATCTATTAATGTTGGTGGATAACCGACTATTGTTTTAGTTTTATTTACTGGTTTTTGCGTAACCGATTCTTTTTTTGTTTGAAACTCTTTCTTCATTGTTTATGGTTTTAATAGTAGAACTAGTATTGGCAGCACCACGGCACCGATGAATCCAAATACTTTATATGTTTTTTGTTTTCTGATTTCTTTTCTTTGGTCATCAACAACTTTATTCATGATTGCTAGCTCTTCATCTTTGATTTTAAGCATTGCATTTAGATTTGTGATTTGTTGTTCGTAATTAATACTTTTTAATTGGTAGTCTTTAATTATTTTAACTTGCAATTGAATTGTATTTTGATTTATACCATCTCTTAACATATAAACATTAAGAAGACTATCAACAATTTCTTTATCTAAGATTTCAGCTAGGATAAACTTAGCATCAACCATTTTCATTTGAATTATGGTATCGCCTTTTGAATTAACGAGTGCTTGAACTCTCGGTTCTTTTATCGAGATATTTTGTGAATGCATTGGCAACGCCATTAGCAGACAAACGATTAACGTTACTAGGTATTTCATGTCTTTTTTTGTTTAAATTATCTAATTGTGATTGGGTTGAAGCTAATTTAGCTTGATTTATTTTTATCTTACCTTGAAGACCACAAATAAGTCCATCTAGACTTTTATTAGCAGTTTTAAGACTATCGTTTTTAGCAGCTAACGTAGCGTTGGTTTTTTCTAGTCTTTCAATATCAGCTTTGTATTGTGTTGGTATTGATTTTTGACCAGCAATAAAGCTAATGATTAAAGCAACCGCTAACACTATAATAAAAATTGATTTAAAATCGTATTTTGCGTTCATTATTTGTTTCCTTTATATTCGTTTGTTAGTTTTAAATACCATTCATCAGCCCAAACCTTGTAGTATCCTTTAAGTTTTTTCAATAAGTCAATAACATCGTCATCTAAGTCATTCGAACCTTGCATTTCAAGTTTAACTTCACGAGCGTTTAAAGCCATAGTAAAATGAATTCCAGAGTTTTCATTTTCATTTCTTAAGAAAGCACCTTCAATCATTACATTATCGTCTGATGGGTAAATTTTAAAATTGGTAATCTTTGCACTAGCATTAACCGTGTCTTGTAATTTTTTTAATTCATCGTTGAATACTGCGTCACCACTTACAGGTGAAATTGTATCTTCACTTTCTTTTTCAACACCTTCTTCTTCGGTAGGTTCTGGTAAATCATCACCAGCTACAGTTTCTGTGTCAACAACTTCTTCAGTTTCTTGTTCTTCAACTTCTTCAGTTACTAAAGTTTTAAAACCATTTCTGATGGCATCCATCATTTTTTTGGTCATATCGTGCTCATTAATGTTTTCTTTCATAGTTTTTATATTAATTCTAATTTATGTTTAAATTCAACACAATCCCAAGCTGGTGTTAAGTCTGTATAGTGTTTCTCTAAGTTGCTTTTATATAAGACACCTTGATAACCAAATAACGCATCAATCTTTGTATTGTGTCCGATAGCTGTAATTGGTATGTAAAATTCATTACATAATTGTTTTACTAGTTCTATCGTTGAATCAAACTGTTCTGTAGTGTATGGGGCCCAATAATTATAACCACGCCACCTTTTTTCTACAACTTCATTTGATTTATTATAAATATCCCCAATCCAAGTAATAAATCTATTTTTTTCTTTATCTTTTAATAACCACCCATCGTTTTCTAACTGAATTACAATTGTTTTCGTATCCAGTTCTAAGGTACCAAAAAATTTAGACATATACTTAGGGTCGAAATGTCTATAAACTAAACCAGCCGCATCAATAGTGAATGCAGCTGTTTTTTTATATTTTCCGTTGTTTCTATTATTCCACCCAATAACATGACGCATATCATGGTTAAATGTATTTGTTATCACGATTTGGGTTTTGATACATTCTACTTGGATGTAGTTTTGTTCAGATAAAACATATTTTATTTCATCAATAATCATTAATCACGTTTAAAATATACTTTGTTATTATCACCATTCTTAACCAATTTGTTAGAACCGATTCTTTCAACTGTGTTTGCTTTTGGGTCTGGAACTTCTACTGAAAATCCTCTACCCTCTTTAATCTCTTTGATATCTTCTAAATGAACAGTACCAGTAGTAATAACTGGTTCTTTTCTAGTTACAGTTTTTATAGGTTTAATTTCTTCAACTGGTTCTTCAATATTTTCAAAAATAGGTTCATTTCCTTCACGAGTTGAAACTCCTGGTGACTTAAATTGTGACAACATTTTTTTTGTGAAAACTTTGGCACCATCAACTAGATTAAATTTTACTCCCTCATTTTCTTCTTTTACTCCCTCAATTGCTCCCTCAATTGCTCCCTCATTTGCACCCTCACTTACAGCATCACTTACAGCATCACTTACAGCATCACTTCCTAAAACTTCTTCATATTCATATTCGTGTTCATGTTTTAATTCTTCTAGAATATCTTCTAAAACTTCTTTTGTTGAGTCTTTCTTAGGCTCTAGTGGTGTACTTTCACCAGCTAAATCAAAAGCTTTATTTGTTGCTAACACTAGTGATATAGCCAATGGGTCGAATACAAATATAAGTAATAGTATCAAGTAGTTAACCACTTTTGCCATCGGAATACCTGTAAGTTCTGCAATATATTTTAATGGTCCAACTTCCCCAGCAACATCACTACCAGATTTCATTTCTAGAGCTTTTACATTGTAACTACCAATAGAGTCAGCTAAGACAGCATTTTTAGCATTTAAAACATCAATTTCAGTTGATAGTTTTTGAATCTCACCGTTAGCCGATGATATATCTTTTCTTACGTTATTTCTATCTCTATTTGATTTAGAACCATCGATTCTACTTTCTTGCGAACTTCTAAGACCACTCAATTGGTCAATACGTTTTGTTTTAGCTTCAATTAATTTTTCATTAGATGAAACACCTTTTTCAAAGATACTTTTTTTACCATCTAACACACCTAACTCACCATCATGAATCTCTAATTTGTTTGCTGTTTTTTGGTAAGCATTTGATAGGAACCCATAGATACCAGCAGATGTGATTAACATAAGAATAACAACACTGGTTGTTAGGTAGAACCTTAATGATTTACTCAATTTATCCCAATAAGTATGTAAAGCAGTGGTAACCACTAATTTACCAACTTCCAACACTGAAGCCATTACAATGACCGCAGCACTAGCACCAGCGAATAATTGGCTAAGTCCCCAAACTGAGAAATAGGCGGCACATCCAGCTACTGAAAGTGCCATAATCAACATTATGTGTCTAAATTTTATTTTCATCTTTATAAATATCTTAATATACAAAAAAGGGGATATCCCCTTTCTTATTCGTTTAGTAAACTTTGTAATCCGTGTGCGTTATGTCTTAACTTTCGTATTGCTTTTTCTTTGATTTGTCTGATTCTTTCTTTTGTTAATGAATACTTTTCACCGATAGCTTCAAGCGTCATTGGCTCACAATCCGTGTTAACACCAAAATAACTTTCAATAATCATCTTTTCTCTTTCATCTAAAACTTCCAACGTTTTATTTAACTCTACCTTAACCTTTTCATCAACCTCTACTTGGTCCATATCATAAGTTTCACATGGAATCAACTGAATTAATTCATCACCTTCTTCGTTTATCATTTGATTTAATGAACTACATTTTGGGTATGATAACATTGCCATTGTATGATTATCCTTATCGAATATTTCACCGTAAACTGGTTCTCTTTCATTATCATTTTCAAACTTAGAAATTTCTTTATTTAACTTTGAAATTTTATTGATAACGTTTGCTGGTAATCTAACAATTCTAGCATTGTCATTAAGACTTTGAATTATTGATTGTTTAATCCACCATACAGCGTAAGATATGAATCTAAACCCTCTTTTATGGTCGAAACGGCTAGCAGCTTTAATCAAACCGTAATTACCTTCACTGATTAAATCTGATAATGGTAATCCTTGTCCTTGGTATTCTTTAGCGATTGAAACTACAAACTTAAGGTTAGCATTAACCAATAATTCTGTTGCTTTCTCATCACCATTTTTTATTCTTTTAGCTAAATCAACTTCCTCGCTAGGAGTTAAAATAACAGATTTTCTTACGTCTTTAAAGTATTTTGCGATGCTATCATCTGTATCAAAATTTACATATTTTTTGTTCATTAAATTGTCTCATTCTTTTCTTTTTTGTTATGTTTAACATAGTTAAATATACGATAAAATCTTTAAAAGTCAAGTGTTTTTAACACTTATTTTGCTAATAAAGGTAATATTTTTTTATCATATTCAGTTAGATTTTCAATGCCGTTTTCAATTAATTGATTCATCATTTCTTCTCTTTCTGATTTTGTCATCTGTTCTATATCAGCTTCACTTATTTCGTCTTCGACAACTTCGGCATCGCTAACGGTAAAACCACTTTTTCCGTTTATAATCCCAGATGGCATTGTACTTAAAAATTCCAATGATTTTGATTCTAATTCTTCTTGGTTAACTTCCCTAAGAAACCCGAATAAACCTTCGTGAATATCTTTTTTGGTGATGTTAAACCCAGAATTGTTTTCATTCAAATCAAATACTAAAAAACTTCTATTGTTTACCGTAAACCATTCTGATATCTCACTCGGTTCAACAAAAGATGTAAATGTTGCAATTATGATACCCTTAGCATCTAGTACGTTTGGTTTACTATCGCTAATTTTTTCGATTTCTTGTACTACACCAAGAGTATCACCCATTATTACAACACAATAATTTCTAAATTTCATATGTTATTTTTTTATATACACAAAGGTACTATTTTTAGTTGACTTTTACAACTATTTGATAGTAATCTTCGATAAATTGTTATTTTTAACGACAGTTATCACATTATCACCCCAGTCCTTAACTAAATCGTTGTGTGTAATGAAAAATACAATCTCATACATGTCTTTAATCTTATCAAAAAGCGTTTTAAGCTTCTCTACGTTATCTGGAGCTACTTTCCCTAATACTTCATCAAATGTAATAAAATTAGGCATAGGAAGCGTAGAAATCTTTCCTAGGACACCTCTTAACGCAAGACTTGCTGCTGTCTTCTCAAAACCACTACCAGACTTCAATGATTTAGATACGTCATCCTTGTTTAAAAGGAATTGTACATCATTTTTATCATCCATAGATATCTCAACTTCAAAATCAACCACATCTTCTAAAAGTCGTTGCACTTCTGAATTAATAATTGGTAATACAGAACGCAATACTAATTTACTAATACCTTTTTTACCAACTAATTCAATGTATGTTTTGAAAATTTTATCTACTTCTTCTTCCTTCTTAATTGTTTCAATCAATTTGTTTTTTGTAACAATCGCTACTCTATTGGTTTGAGTATCAGTTTGAACTCTTTCGATTCTAGTAATTGTTGTGTCTTTGGTATAGTCACAAACATCTAATTGTGTTTTAACTTGAATTACTTGACTATCGATTTTCTTGTTCAATTCAATAGCTTCTAGATTTAAGTTGTATTTTTTCAAATCATTTCTTTTGGCTGTTACCGAATTTCTTAAAGAACCAATTTCTACTTCAGCTCTATCTTTATCTAATTCTAACTTATTTTTAGTGTCAATAACCTTTTTGGTTTTTTCTAATTCGTCAATCTCAGCTTGGATAGTTTTAAGTTGTTCGTCTATAATAAATATCTCGTTATTAAGTTTTTCTATCTCTAATTCATGTTTTGTTATGTGTACTGTATTATCAACATCATCTAATTTTCTGTTACATGATTGACATATACCACCAGCAACCAACCCAGACACAACTGATTTAAGTCTAGATACTTCGGCACCTTTCAATGCTTTATCAGTAGTTCCTTTGTTAAACGCTCTAGTTAGTTCTAAGTGTCTATCTTCATCAAAGCTAACAACACCTATCAATTCAATTTGTGCTGTTAAACCATCAATCTTTTCTTTTATTTCAATACCTTTATCGGTAAGAGTTTTAATTTCACCATCTAACTTAGATGGGTTCAATTCTGAAATTGTAACATCAATTTTTTCTTTGCTATTGATTAACGCATCTCTTTCATCCCCTAACTTAGTAATCTCGGCCTTTGTAGCCTCTAACTTACCTTTAAGTTCTAATTCTAATTCTTCACCTTGTGATACCTTTTCAATGTGTTCTTCGATTTCATTGGCAAGAGTAATTACATCAAATTCATTAGACTTTTTCTTTCTAGCAAATTCGTTGTACATACTTCTAGCAGCAGCCTCTTTTAATTCTAGGATTTCTAAACCAATAAGTCTAGTCAAAACCTTACCAGATTCTGTTGTTGTTAAACCGATAAGGTCATCTAAGTTCTTTTCAGTTGCCAATACAAGCATCTCAAAGTCTTTTTCACTACCAATTGTTTCTTTTAACTTTTTGGTTGTTTGTTTGGCATCTTCTTCATTTAATTCTTCTTCTTCACCATCTGGTAACAATCGGTAATAATTTACTTTGTTCACTACAGTCCAACCACCACCTTTTTTAGCGGAACGTCTCATTTTTCTTTCGATGATAGTTTCTTCGTTTTCGATTTCAATCATACCACGAACTACCAACTCATTCATACCACTAAACGTGTTGAATATTTCTTCATTCTTATCAGTCTTGGTTGTTGTACCGTGCAGTAAGAATTTAATAGCATCAATAGTAAGTGTTGTTTTCCCACCTTGGTTAGCTGGAATAGAGTTAACCACCGTTAAACCTTTTAGTTTACTAAATGGAACGTAGTTATCTTCACCGAAAGATAGGAAGTTATTAATCATAACCCATTTGATTCCCCAGCTTCTATGTTGTGCGTGGGTTAAGTCAACATTCAACTCACCATTAACCTTGTCGTCCAAAGCAACAATACGATTGAAATCAACCGTTTTAGCATCTCTAGTGATTAGTTCTTTCATAAGTGCTCTTTGGTAGTTAACATCCATAATGTTTTCAATACCAGCACCTGTAATTTCAATAGCATCACCTTTATCGTTAAACTTTACTGGTCTGTAAATAACGTTGATGTTGTTCTTGTTTACACCATACTTGCTAGCAAAATAATTTCTTATTTTTGTTTTACCATCTTTGCTGTAGTTATGCGGTTGGTCATCCCAATATACTTTAATCTTTGCGTAAGGTGATATCAACCTACTGTCTGTACTATTCGCCATAAAAATCTGTTTTATTTTTCTTTTTTTCTAATTCTAATTCTTTTTCAAGGTTCTTTACCTTGTCTGATAATTCTAACATTTCATTTGTCATGTTAGATTGGTCCATGTCGTGGATTTATTTAAGTTTTTGAAGTCTGTCAATTTCATCAGTTAATTTCTTAGTTTGTGAGTCATCAGTGATGTACACTTCTTTTTCAACTTGAACTTCAACTATCTTTTCGACAATCTTATCAACTGGAACTTCAACTATCTTTTCAATAATCTTCTCAACGATTTTTTCTCTGGTTGTTGGTGTTGCACCAAATTTTTCCATGGTAAACCCTTGCTTCAATAATTTCATTGTGAAATCATCAATATTGGTTACATTGTTCAAACGACAATAATCCCAAATTTCATCTTTAAGCGTTTTCGGAATCTCCATCTAGCAATATGTTTTTTACATCTTTATCTGTTTGATGAAGGAATTGGATTTCACCGTTATTCTCATCTACATAGATTGTCATGATTGAATTGTTTGTCATTACAAACGTGTTACCGTCAGAGGCTAAACCGAATTCTCCGTTAACCATCTCGAACTCATCCATTCCTTCTGGAATACTATTGATGAATACTTTTAATTCTTTTAGTGTCATAGTTTTATACGTTATTTCCTTTTATGTATTGATATCTTATTCCAGCAAAAGCCCATGATAATTGTCTTGGTCTTACTTTGTATGTTCGGTAAGCTTTAGCCATGTCAGTTGCTGCTTGTCTATATGGAACTCTACCAGCACCAGTCCCTAAACCAGAACAAACTACTGTTCTAATTTTATCGTCTGAAGTTTTATTATGATTTTCAACTGCCAATAACATAGCTCTCATAGCCATATAAACATTGTTCGTGTGAGCAATTAGTTCTGGAACAATCATTGTCGGTGTATGTGCAACATATCTAACTCTTTCAGCACCATCTGGTGTCCCTCTTACGATTTCTGATGTTCCAACTGGTTGTTCACCAGCATATTTATCAATAATCATAGTCTGTACTCTATCCATCATTTGCTGACCAAAGTACATTGTTATCGCTTCATCAATACCACCATCCATCAATCCGAATGAATTTGCTGGGCTATTGATGCAATCAAAATCGATATGCTCAAATATACCATATCTTATCTCAACTTCTGGAAAATCAGCAAAAGCTAGTCTCCATTCTTCACATAATTCTTCTGTAAAATCACAAAGAATTAAATTAAATCTTTCTTCCATTATAAATTTGTTATCTTTTCACTCCCAGTTTCAATATCAGCAATAGATTTAAGTCTAAACTGATAATACGGAGATTTATTTTCAACGTCATGTTCGGTAAATGTTCTAGTTGCAACATCCCAAAGTAAAAATCCATGACTAGTCACATTTTCACCAAAGTTTTGTTGTATCAATGATGATGGATAAGCTATTTGTATTCCTTTATGGTTGAATACCTGTCTTTTATGGATATCACCTAGCATTACTAAGTCACACCCTTCAAATATTTCTAAACCAGCACCATGGTCAATTTCGTAACCAATATCTGTCTTAGCGTTAACCAAAGCGGCATGATACAATCCAATATATGTTTTGTCATCACCGAATTGTGTTCTGGCCGATTCAATATCTGGTCTAGAATTTTCTTCAAAGATTGAATAAACACACCAAACAACATCACCGTCTAAATAACACTTAGATTCTTTGAAATAGTTTATTTCCTTATCTGGAAGAAATTGAACCATAGGTGTAATCGAGTCCATACGGTCTTTATTGTTTTCTAAAAGGTCATGATTACCAGCGATAAGTATTACTGGGGCGATTTCTTCTAACTTGCGTAGAAACCAAGTTCCAAGCATCAATTGTTCGTTAGAAATTACAATCTTTTGGTGAACTAGGTCACCAGCGACTACAATCCTAATTTCTTCTCTTTTGTAATCAACCAATAGTTCGGTTAAATCGCTCATAAGAGTTTTAAAGACATCTTGATACTCATCATGAAGTCTGAATGTTCTGATGTGAATATCAGCTAAATGTACTATTTTTTTTATCATAATTATAGTTTAAATGGTGAACCTAAATACTGGTCCTTATCTTTATCTAATTCTGTTAAACTAAAAGCTTCAACAACCACGTTATTTTCTACTCTAATCAAGGCTTGTGCTATATGCCACCCATCTTCCCATTCTCCAGATAATTCCCAACTAAATGGGTTTAACATTGGCATGTTTTCTGGTAAATCAAATGGTGACCATGCCACACCTCTAGTATCAATCATTGTCGACACTTTTACTTCTCCTACTTTTACGTTTACGTTTGGTATCATATTTATGAGTTTTTCATTAAGTTATAGTAATGTAATTCAATTAGTTTTTTTGCTTCGTGTTTCAAATACATGATGTGTATCTTTTCAAAGGTTTCTTTTACCTTATCCCAATACAATACAACGATTTGACGACATTTACGCTTAGGAAACTCTAATTCGTACATGTAAGCATATACACTCAATTGCAGCGTGTATATTGACCA